>Ga0257114_1000263_pt1 | contig 40586 bp, 51 predicted proteins | sample SI112_10mmetaG_FD_190149 | JGI IMG/M metagenome (GOLD analysis project Ga0257114, IMG submission 190149) | Marine microbial communities from Saanich Inlet, British Columbia, Canada - SI112_10m | ecosystem: Environmental > Aquatic > Marine > Inlet | place: Canada: British Columbia | collected...
CTTCGAGGCCGTCACCGTCGGTATCTTCTGCAAGAACGGTGGGCAAAAGCATCAATGCTAAAATAAAAACAATTAACTTCTTCAATCCTCTTCCCCCGCAACCGGAACTGCGAGCGCAACTCCATAAATTAGAAGCGTAACCAAAATCGCACCATCAGCGAACATGTAGGTTTTCATGATATTTGTCGGTCCTTCTCCCAAATCAAAAATTCGGGGAAAATAAGAGAAAACGAATCCGTAAAGGAACCCAATAAAAGTAAGGGGGAAGGTGATTACAAAACCAGCAAGTAAATTTTCCCGAAAAGAGTTCCCCGACTCTTGATAAGACAATATATCCGGGTCGGCCGGGATGAGCATAAACAAAAGGGCAATAGCAAATGCAGCAACAAAGAAAGTTGATGCTACCGTAAACTCATAGGTGTCAAGCCAATGAGAATCTAAAAAAGAATCCTCGCAGACAGTAAGAGCTTCTTTCGAGGGATCAAGTTGTGCGGAATGCCCAGTTTGGCATTGAATATCTGAATCAAAGGCGCTTAGCCATGTTCTACCTTCTGTCGAATCTTCAAAATAATTTGAAATGGTGTTTTCTCCGTAAAGAACATGATATGCATTTGAAGTAATCAGAACTGCGATAATAAAGAAAATCGATTTACCCAAATATCTTCCACTTAAGGGGTTGTAATCTCCCAATTTGAATAGGTTTACTTGTTCACCAGAAAGTTTTCGAAAGCCGAACCAAACCAAGACGAAAAGGAAAGTGAAAATAACGCTAATTGCAATATCGTCCAAACCATTCCCTCCGTTTTTTTCTTCTATGCCGTACAATGAACAATTGAAGCGTCAATCTCGCAACCGCACGTCGTGCAGTATAGTGTGACTGTGTTCTTTGATTCATCAACCGTCTGCAATTCCCATGCATGGTCGGAAATTGGGACTTCTTCAGTAATGCATGACATTTGAATCATCAGCGACGGCTTGGATCTTCGAGCAAACCAGCAACAATGTTCTTTCCGCCAGCTTGTCCTTCAGATGCTCCACGAACATGATTGACGATTGCGACTACTGCAGCGCTTGTGATGCTAAGCAAAACAGTAGCGTAAACAGCAGCGTAAATCTCGTTCATTGGGAACAGCGGGTATGCGTCCCAAACAGGCACGTAGGCATCGTTGTAAAGTTGCTGAACGCTGATTGTTAGTGCAGAGCCAAAGAGAATTCCCCAGCCAACTGCGCCGAGCATAACTCCAAAGACTTGAGGAATTGGTGAATCCTTCGAATAGATTGATGCTGATGCGATTGCTGCAGCAAGAACAAGTGATGAAAGCATACCAAAGAGATTAGCCGAACCGCTGACATCGGCATCAAAAAGGAAGTCCAAGTTGCCTTCATCAAGGCGGACTGCCAGCCAAGCGCCGAGAAGCCCAAGACCCATCATCGTAGAGAATCCCACAAAGTTGCGGCGATCCCAAACCATTAGGACGGTCTTCATCTTCTGTCCGGAAAGGAAAATTCCGATGGCGAGGAGGGTAATCCCCAAGCCAAAAATCGTCCAGTCTGTCGTAGTAAAATCTCCAATTTCTTCGTATACCATTATAATCACTCCATTGCTCCAGAGACCAAGTTCGTAGTCATTAGACTCAAGACGATACCGCCAAGCAATGTTCCAACTGCCGCTACAAGGTCGTAGAGAGGGAATTGCCAGATTGCGTCGTCAAAGACAGCATAATCAAGATCCAAGAATCCGGTGATGGCGCTTGGAATGCCGAAGAGGATTAGGTACAATCCTAGAGCGATCATTGTTGCGCTCATCCCCATCTTATCAGATGGTTTCACCGAGCGCACGTAGAACCAGAGTGCGAGACCCATTACTGCGTATCCCATCGACCCGAGAACCAATGAGGTTTCTTCGGTGATGCTTCCACCCTGGAAATCATAGAAGTAATGGTCCGCAGCCCATGCATGAAGCAAACCGACGCCGAGGAGCGCCATTGCCACACGCATGTCTTTGGTGTAGTCGGAGATTTTTGCAGCGCCAGGGCCGAACAACATGTATAGGGCCATGAAAGCCAATCCGAGACCAACAGCAAGGAAGATAACGTCCCATCCATCCAAAGAATCAATCCATGATTCTTCGTCGGTTTCAACATCGCCGCCACCGCCGGTGGAATAGTTCGGATCATCCTCCGCTGTGAAGAATGTCTCAAGGGTGATGGTTTGGGTAGTCATGTTTTCTTGAAGAGTTCCAACGTCAAAGGAACTAACCTTGTGAGTGCAAACTGCTTTGTAAGAGTCGCCGTTGATGAAAACGCCGGTGTAGGAAACTGTTGAGCTTCCGCTGTTTGTTTCCTTGTTGTCGACAGCCAAAGTTCCTGTGTTGGTGCCGTCAACAGGCCCCATAGTGAACAATGAAGAGTTCGATGCAAGTGTGCCGTATGCTTTCCATTCGCTCTCGTTCACACCAGTATGGCCTGAAGTATCGAGGTTGGTAAAGATTGAGATGCTTGATTCAACGACATCACCGTCTGCGACTGCAATACCGCATTCGACGGTGCTTCGTGGAGTTGTAGCGTTAGGTGCAAATGCGAACGTCTTTCGCTCATCATACGGTCCTGCTTGAACGCCACCTTGCTCAACGCCAAAATCGCCGACACTGGTGTCGATTCCGACAAGTTCACGTCCCTGCACGATGTTTGCGGAAGGAGTGATTCCCGAATAGTGCATGACATAAGGTGTTGCGAATGCAGGGTTGGTTTGGTTTGTCGTACTGGTGGTTCGGGTGATTCCGTTTTGTTCAGACAATGGATCATAGTTTGTTGCGTGCTTGAATGTGATTGTTGGTAGGTTGTTTTGCAGGTCGATGACCATGTCATTGTTTGTAGCATCTCCAGCAACTCCGACGAAGACATAGAACTCGAACATTCGGTCATACACGTCGTAAATTCCATTGTTGTAAGAAACGAGTAGTGGATCGCTGGTAATGTCGGCCAAAGCATCGACTTGGAGGGAGGTTTCCAAGACTCCGGAACTTGCGCCCATGCAATACTTGGAAGCGGAAGTCCCGAGAGACTGTGTGCTGTCAGCGGTTCCTACTGGGCCGAAGTCGTGGTAATTGCCGAACTTAAGGAAAGAGGTTAGGTCTTTCTTGGAAGTGATGGCGTCATACTGGCTTTCAGTCATGATGTGAGTGTTAATGTTTCCAGAGAAACATGCGTTTGTGTTGGTGTGTGTGACCTTTAGCACTGCAGAGTCAAAGCCGCCCCATGCTGCAAGGGAATAGAATGATTCCAGAGGAAGATTCATCTTCATGATAATGCCGTCTAGGCCGTCACTTTCGTTGCCGTCAAAGGTTTCGCTTCCACTGCAAGTAGCTAAGAACCACTTCGAAGCGCACCAGGAGAGTTCTCCATTGCTAACAACACCGATTTCAAGTCCAGGCTCGGTTGTCTCGATAGTTAGTGATGGGTCCCAAAGGACGCCGGAGACTCCAGCCTCGGCTTGATCGCTAGCGTCAACACCGAATGTGAGTTTGATGGTGCTCACGTCGGAAAATGCTACCCGAGTAGTGGAGTTGTAAGCGCGGTTTTCGGTTGCTGGAAGTCCGGCAACAGCGTCAAAGCCAGTAGCGTTGTATCCGACTGGAGCTGTTATCACAACGGGGTCTTGGGTACACTTTGCATCTGCGCAGTGAATAACGATCTCGCTGTTTTCTGCAATGTTCTTTGTGTTGCCTTCCTCCATTGCTACTCCATCGATATGGACGCTGATGTTGTATGCGAAGACGTGGTCGATTCCGAAGTAAAGGGAACTGGTGGTTTTGTCGGCGTGAAGGGCGTAAGCCATAGCGGCGGTAGCGCCAGAATCTGCTGGCCGCATGAAGAGATCGGTGACAAGGGTTGGCTCGATACCATCCGCCGTAGTTCCGTCAAAATCTGCGTTTAGATTGCACTTCATCTTGATTGTGTCGACTGTGGCGCATCCATTAAGTGCAATTCGAGCATTGTTGTTGGTACTTCCAACGCCGTGAGCCTGGGTGCGGTCAAGAGATGAATACCAATTGTGGAAAATAGTTTCCATAGATTGTTCACCGGTTACATCTGTGAGTTGAACTGAAGTTGAACCAGCCGCTTCACCAACGGTAATGTTGATTCCTTGGTGGTGTGTTGCGGTGCCGCCGTTGTTGGCGACCCATGTTGCCGTGTCACCAGGTCCAACCGAAGCTGTTCCTGCTGCTACTGCCCAAGCGCCTCCTGCATTAGAAAATAATTCAGCACCCGGAGCGACCGCATTAGAATTCCTAACTAATGAAGAGTCAAATGTCATTGCGACGTTTGAATGTGTTGAGACAGGATCGTATGTTCTTGCGATTCCAGTTGAATCTACTTCAGGGGGTGTTGGATTACGATCAATTCCTTTAGCGGCATCAGCATCAGCATAGAAATCACCATCGGGGATTGCTGCACTGGCTAAGCCAATAGAAAGTAGCATAATTAAAGTCATAGTCAAGGCTGCGAAACGGGTGTTCATGCTTCCTGTCGAAACGTGGATGATATATCAAAGGCGCACATTCACTTTTGATGAAAGGCACAGTTTCTCGCCGGTCAAAAAACCTTGCAAAGAAACAACCTTTGTATTCCTTTGTCAATCAATGGCTTTATGAACGAAAAGCCAATGTTTTACAGCAAATGGCAATTGTGAAAGCAGCAAACAGCGTTTATTTTCCGCCAGAACTTGTTGAAGTTATTGACGAGGCAATGCGGGCGCAGGGTGGCTTTTCTTCGCGTGCTGAATACGTGAGGCATTGCGTCCGAGCAGAATCTTTTAAAATAATCCGAGGTGATTGAATCGCTTCCCCAAAATCCAAAATCGAGACTTGCCAAAATAATGTCAGAGAACGATCCTATGACTTACCACACAATACAAGAGATATACAATCTTAGATACCCTGGAACACAACTTACTACGTCTGAAATCAACTCGCTTCTTCGAGATAAGCAATTCGTCAAAGTTGGAAAGATGAAGGTTAGTTCATGGAGTGGGAGAAAGAGTTTGCACACAATATACACGGTGGTAGCGTGAATGAAACTGAACGTTTCCAACTTGCTGGGTGGCGAACTCAGGCTTCGAATCTCAAAAAGAAGGTTAAAGAGCAAGACCAAATAATTGAAATCCTAAATGCCCAGGTAAGTTCCCTTATTCAAGAGAAGCACCAGCGTTTTGAAATGGTTATGATCGAGCGTGGAATCACACTACGGCGTGAACACCTGATAACACTTCACAATTCGTTAGAATTTATCAGACGGTATGGTGCAATTACACCTAATTCAGATTACGGCGCTTTGGGCTTCACCGATCACCGGACATTACAGAGGACGTGCAATAAATTTGTCGAGGATGGAATGTTAGTTAAGATTCAAGGAAACCCTACGTCATACTCGATTCCTACTGATGAATAGTCGCATATTAACGCGATTCACGATAGCCCAACACAATCGACCCTATATTCGGTCTTGTGATACGCAAAGAAATGTAGCGCCTCGCTGAAGTGTTTTCCTGTATGAACACATTTTCCATCCCAATCCGATCTTGAAGAAGCCCCGGCCGAGAAGTCACGGAGAGCTTCTATGATTTTTTGTTCGTTGAAAGAAGCCATTACTGTTTCTGGTATACCTGAAGTAGTGCAGATGAGCAAGTGAACCGTCTTTGGGGTTGCCTCTTGGAGGGCGCTCGGGTCACTAATTGCTACTTCAAGTAGACTTTTGACTAAGTGCGATATGTTATCCGCCTTTTTGTCCTCACCTTCAATCATTCATCAACACCAGCCACGATCGGATTAGCAAAAGCGATTGCTATTTGCTGATTCATACAAGCCTTGCACAGTCTTATACCGCAATTGACAGCTTGCTTTGCAAGGATTACCTCGCACCCATGAATGTTGCATTCATATTCCATTTCTCGCCACCACGTTGAAAGAAGCACGCTTGATAGAATCCGCATGGATGCTGAAGGTTACTTCGCCGCTTGATTGAATGATTATCATGTCTGAAACGCTTGAAATGCTCGAGCCTTCATCCAGAGACACCGTTGGGCTGCCTTTATGCTCCCATTTTACTAATTCCTGTTTGATGAATTCTGCCTGCTCCCTGTTTATCGACACCAACTTTTCTTCATTGGCTTTGTATTCCTCATAGGAAGTTGGATCATCAATCTTCATTTTATTCATAATGCTTAGACGGCTTCTTGTGCGAGGCCAATTGTTACTCCCTCTCCAAGAAGGCGCAAGAACGCCGTCTTTGAAAGTGGTCCTTTCACTGGCTTCAAGATGCAGTTGATCAAGTTCATTTGCGATGCCTGGGTTTTCCTGTTCCCATTGCCTTTTTGCATTTGCGATGAGTATTTTTCTAAGTTTGAGTTGTTTTGCTTTGCGTTCCCCGAGGAGTAAACCTTCTCTTTTCTGCTTAGGCTCGAGTTGAATCTTCTTTGAAACCCATATAGGTGTCTCTTCTGTTTTCCTTCTTTCTTCGAAACAATCATCGCATCGGTACTTCAAGTCATCAGAAATGTTTGTTCCGAGAGTGCATTCTTGGACGATGCTTCCCTTGAGGTTGCGGCATTCGTTTAGTTCGTGGTTACAACATAATGCAACACCATGCTCGTTGAAAACGGAATGGTAGTCCTCTCCTTGATGAATTGCAGAACCTATTTCGGGACCATTTGCAGTAGCAAAATGTCTAAAAATCAATTCCTTGTATCTCTGCAAGCATGCATCCCCGGTTATTTCAACGGTGATCTCTTTTGTCCCCTCGACTTTGTACCATAAGATTGACCTTAGTTGTCTCAATTCCCTGTATTCGGCGTCGGAAACCTTGTTTTTGTCCCAAAATGCAGTTGCAAGTGCTATTGGAATTCGCTCTGAAGTCTTTTTGTGCTTGTCCTTTAGAGCATCAATCTGCACCTGCAAATCCTCGATTTCTTCAATTTGGGTTTGGGCAAGATGTTCAATTGGGTGTAGTTCTTCAACGTCTCCGAAAATTGCCCTAAGTGCGTCGGCATAAATCTTGCTTGGTTTCATGTTTTCATCAGCGCTCGCCATCTCGTGTAAATGCTTCACTTCAGAGGGCAGATACAGCGATACTGCACCCCCATTTCTTTTCTTGTTTCTCGTCACTTGTTTCACCTTGGACTGTTCCCATCAGTCGCCACCATATTATGCTTCCCCAAATTCTGTTAACTTCGTTGCTTGCAAAATTATGACTCGTTTAAGACTCCGAAAGTATGGATTTTAGGCTCCGATTATGCTTAAAATCGTAAGCAATTTTCTCTTCCAAATCCATGTATTCTTTTGCGAGCCGAGGGTTTAGTTTACCTGCGAGCTTGAGAGATTTTTCGTCAGCAAGTATGCAGAAACAACACGAAAGTCGCTTCATTCCTTGCAAATAAGCCCAATGCGGACTTTGATCGTGTCTTGAAATCATTGAAAAGACCTCTTTTTCAGTCCAGTCGAAAATAGGGAACCAATTGTAAACTTGGCGTTTTGTATTCGAAAGCCTGTTGTTTAGACCCCAGACATCCATCTTCGAACGTGAATTCGATTCTTCGGCTCTAATCCCCATGCAGTTGATTGCAACTTGACATTTGTACTCGTTCATTATTCTGCGGATCACTTTGTTTATTGGTCCACGCTTCAAATCGGACGTGCAGAACCTCGCAGCCGATGACGGCCATTTCCCCCTTTTCTCGACATAATTAAGCAGGGTCTTAGGTGATCCATCGGAATATATTGCGTGCGCATATTGGATTTCTTCGTCGACTGTTGCCTGTATGTGCTCTTTGACACCAGACCACTCCACCTGGCCTAAATCGGCGTGGATAACAAATAGTTGCTTCTTGGGTACAATTTTCTTCAACAGAAGATACATTGCCTGACTGTCCTTTCCTCCAGAATGACTTACAAATACGAAGCCTCCTTGCTCGATGATCTCCTTTACTTCTTTCATACGTTTCACCTATCCAAGCGCCCCCATTGGAGCGCCCGTCGTTCCGACTAACTTCCCAACTTGTTTTATGCTTTTATGAGGAAATCGGATTCAATTTCTTTCGAATTCTTCCTTTTCCAAAAAAAAAAAAAAAAAAAAAAAAAAAAAAATAAGTTAAGTAAAGTAAGTAAGTAAGTAAGAGTATCATATAAGGTCTCATAGAATTCTGAAAAGGGCGGGATAGAATGGGGCTGGATTTTTGTGAGAAGGGCAAACGGAGAGATATTTTCGCGAATAAGGAGCAATGTCCGACCGCCCACAAAAATTATCTCACATATATCTGTGAGCACAGATTCCGAATGGATGATAAACCATCGGTGGCTACGTTAAGTTGCTGGGAAACCGCAAATGGGATCGCCTATCACTTCATGGTTCACCTCGTCTCATAGTTTCACCGAACATGCGGTGGACCAGCACCTCTTTTGACATTTCAGTTTACCTTGCTTAAAGCATGCAAATTCTAAGAAAACCCTATGGTTTTATTAAACGAGGGTCGCTTTCATCAGCACATGGAGGAAAATGGTTGTTGCGGACAGAATTGCAAGGATCATCGAACCATGCTTGAGCTTCACCACGAACTGCTAACTTCTGTTCCTGAAGATGAATGGATAAAATCGCTTGAAAAGATTCACGGTGGCCCGATTACTTCGGAAAAACAAATTGTTGACGAAGAAATAAAACATAACGTCAGGTCTTCAGGGGAATACTCAGAGATGAGCACGGATGAAATCGCATCTTGGGCAATACATTATCAGCAAGAGATTTCCGATTTCGATCCCGAAGAAAGTGACCCCGATTATTTGCATGTCTACGAAGAACAACTTGATGAAATAAGACACGAGTTGAATTCAAGGCATGCTACCTGGCATAACCCAGGTCAAGAAGCACTTCCTGATGCAAGTGCATGTTACTGTGGTTGGCTTGGTCAGGAAGAACCATGTCCTACCTTCGCTCCCCCTCTATGCACTTGCATAGATCGTAGCAGCGCCACAATCAAACCAAATTGGCTGTGCTCTTTGCTTTCTTCGAGGTGATTATACATGGCAGTAGAATTCAGTAACACGCCCTCAGTCGCCGTGATAATTGTTTGTGTCATGGTTGCTATTATTGCATCAGCAACATGGAAAAACGCTAAAGGCGAGGGTTGGGGTTTAGTCGTATTCCTAATTTCTTTGATTGTTGGGTTCAATTTATCTGTGGAATTCGCAGTTTACTTTCTCCAATGGATTTCAAGTACGTTTTCTTCATTATCGAACATGATTGAAGCATCAACAGAATTCGGGCAAGGAACAGGACTCTTGGCGGTCATCGCCGCATTAGCAATCTCTGTTTATGTCATGAGAACGATCAAGTTTGACTCTGTTCGATTTGCAGCATTGGGGGCATTGTATGGAATACTTTTGCGTCTTCTTTTAGATTTCCTATATTGGCTGGCGACTGCAGGGGTGGTTGGCTGAAAAGAAAAAGTGTTGTGACGTTAGTTATGTTCCTCATGCTGTCTGCGCCCTTAGTGCCGTCAGCGGAGGCAGGCGTCCAAGATGTTCAACTGAGGTTAGATACAGCCATCCAATATCCAAACGATAGGCAAGTAAACATCGTCGTAGAAGCTATGGCTTTCGAGAATGACAAACCATCTCTTCAGAACGTGGAGATCACTGCCTTGATTAAATGGAAAAACGGAACGACCATGTTCGAGCAATCAGCCAAAGTCCAACCTGGACTAAGGACGTCAATGGTGTTCCCTCCAATAGACGAAGTTGGGACTTACTACGTTTACGCATTCGGCGAAGCCGGTGGCTTGCGCTCTACCACTGAATCTCAAACAATGAGGATCACCTATGCGCCTCAACTCTACAGAGCCGGGTTTACTAGCCAAAGTACATTTTTGGTTAGCCCAAACCAAGGGAACTTGAATTTGACAATTCAAGAATACCTTGACGACGGACTATCAATCACGCCTGGTAAAACCTACAAAACAAACGGTTCAATACTTGAAATAGGCGTTCCATCGGGATTCTTGGCAGTGAGATACAACATTATAGATGAAAATGGTTGGATGAATTATGAACGTTCTGATTCATCAGGATTGACGGTTCATGGCCCGCCATACGTTTGGGTATATGGCGATTTAGAACGTGTAGAGCCCTTCGCATCCCTTAAATCAACGGCGTCGATCTTCGTCGGCATTGTGGGTGGACTCTTGGTTCTTGTAGGTGTGGCTAATTTTTACTTCAAAGCAAGAGACGATTCGCTGAAAAGAAGAAAAAAGCAAGGCACCGATGATATGCCTGGATGGGCTGAACGAAGGCGTCAAAGGAAACTGAGAGAGCAGTCGGAGCAAGATTACTGGAACAGACAAAGAAATTATTCATCACCATACCAAAGGAGATATTGACATGCAACCGCCAGAAGACATATTTGACGACCCAATGCTGATGCAACAGCTTCTTGGTATTCCCGCACCCCAACAAGAACCCCAGATGGATCAATCAAGTCCAACAGATCGTGAAGGTTCTCGAAAGGAAGCTTGGTCGATGGCTCTAATTCTCTCGGGAATATTCCTTATTTTGGCTTGGGTTGCAGTACCTTTGGGAGCCTTCGGTGCTTGGTTTTACGGGCCGATTGAAGGATTCTTCGCCTCACCGACCTATTCTCGGTTTGAAGCAATGACGTGCGGGGGATTCTTTATTGTCATCGGAATGACAATCACTTTCATTTACATTAACTCAAAACCTAAATTGCATTGGGTCGAGAATGAGCCGGGAATACCCCGCATTTCTCTGCTTAAGTCAATTGAGGAAACAGGTGGCGCATTCCTAATGGAAAGAAACGACGGCAAACTAATGCGTGTCAGAAAGGACATCGCTTCGCGCTACAGGAACATCGTCCACATCACTGCACACGTCCTTGAAGTAGATGGAAGAGAACCAGGGATTGACATTGAATTTAGGACTACTTCAGCATCAATGTCAAGATCGCAGATTGCAGCGGAAGAGGATTTGTCAATGCGGCAGGGATTCAGAGAGCAGCAACTTGAGGACATTTCACAACGTTATGTTTCGGGGCAGATGGATCAGATTGACGGAGTGGGCTGATATGAGTTTTGATGCTCCAATCAAGCCCTGGTTTCAACCGCCATCTTGGGTGTTTGGGCCTGTGTGGACTTTTCTTTATGCAAGCATGGGAATTTCAATTTTCATGGCTTATCAAGAACGAGATGAGATTCCTATGGGGGCATTCGTTTTGTTTGCAATCCAGTTAATCGCCAACGCAACTTGGTCCTCATTCTTCAGAGAATCGGACTATGCAAATTCAATAGCAATCATTTTGGCGATGCTATTTGCTTCGATAGGCTATGCTTTACTGGTTTATCCACATCAGCCAATGGCGGCGCTCTTATTCGTTCCGTACATTCTTTGGGTTGCTTTCGCCACAATCATCAACATTTGGTATTATCTTGAGGCGGCATGAACATGAACGGAAACAACAACAACGGCCCACAGCCACGTAGCGGAAGAGACCTCTTCATGGTTCCAGTGGCCGATAGGCTAAACGATCAGTTCCGTTTTATCGATACCATGATTTTGTCTATGACAGATTCATGGTCTTATTTGCCGCCTCGGGCAAAGCACATACTTTGGCTAAAATTGGCCTCAGCAGAGAACTCGTTTTTGGAACAGGTGGGAATGCCCATTGAGAATGGTGTATTGATTCACTGGTCTATGTGGCCTGATGATTTGGGGGATTACGCACAAGCGGTAGCAATGCGAATGTCGAGGCAACAGTTGGAATACCTCGAGCCAAAGAATGTGGCCATGGCTTCCGCCGTTCGTCAAGCGGAAATAGCAGAATCAACTGCACGTTTGCAGATCCAACTTGCGCAAGCTCTAATTCAATTGTCCCAGATGGGTGCGGAAACACAAGATTTGGCGAACCTTTTCTCAAAGAACCGATTCGACAAAGAATCAATGCAAACAGTTCTTTCTGCCGCCGAAGAGGAAATGAAAAGGCGCTCTCAAGCCTCCCCGCAGGAACAGCGCCAAAGGCAACGGCAGGAACTCCAACAGCAACTTCAACAACAACTCCAACAGCAACAGCAACAGCAGCAGGAAGAGCAAGCACAGCAGGAACAGCAAAACACAGAACTTCGAGCAGCGCCTATTGATGGCCCACACGGCCCATGCCAGTATTGTGGAATGGATAAGCCATACGTGTTAGGCGAAGACGATGAAGGCACTTACTACATCGAAAGTTGCGCAGAATGTCTGCCTACGTCTGGGCTACTTCAGGGAGAAATGCTTCTCGACCAAGAAGAATTGCTTGCTAATTTTGACCCAACGATGTCGCCGGATGAAATTGATGCGTTCGCTGAAATTAAAAGCGATGAAGACAATGATTCGTGGATCATGTTATCTGAAGGTGAATCAGAATTAACTCTTCAGCCTGATGGCGAAGCAGCCTTCAGGGAATTAGTCGAAAACGAACGAATTGGTGAGCAAGAATGAGACTTTCTGAAAGAAACATAATTCATCCGAACGTAGCATGGTTTATTCGATGTTCTTTGTGTGCTGAATGGTATTGTATGAGATGCGAGTGCCATGTCAGTGATGCGTGCAAATGTGAGGCGATTTGATGGTTAAATCGGGCGGAGAACGCTACTTGAATTGGGACGATTTTAACAGGGTCTGTATTGCCAGAGGTATGCCGCCTTCTATTTTCTCACAGCTTCGCCGGACTTACAGAACCTATTGCGAGGGTGGTTGCGATTTAACCACGCTAAAGTGGTTCTTTACGCGATGGGCTCCTTGGGTCGTAATCGTAAGTGTTCAAGCCGATGAAGACCTTGATTACATTAAGAAAAATGTACCTCCGCTGGTTTTCTATCCATCAAATCTTCTTTCGCAAGGATTCTGCTGCGAAAATCTTCCCTCAATTTTTTGGGCATACGGTGATCGTGGGCAGGGAAAATCGGTCGCTTCGTATGGTATTGCGGAACAATGGCTCAATGAAGCAAAGGAATGGAGTCTTAGCGAGGAATATGGTTCTCCGAGGGTATATGTCTACGGTGATGTCAATGGTTACGTCCCAAACGAGCCTGGATGGTTCCGTTGTCCCGATTGGTTCCAAACAGACCGTCACAAGGCCGAATTCCCTTTGCTTGAGGTATATGACGAAGTTCCACTACAACTTCGCTCTGGAGCCGTTTCTAAGGCATCTAAAGAATGGGCAGAAAAGTTAACGCGTTCGAGACATTACAATGTTTGGACGATTATGAACATGGTTCAAGCAAAAATGGCTTCGAAGCGAGGGCGGGAAATGGATGCTTTGACGCTGGACCGGTTTTCCGGCTTACGACAACTAAGGGAAAGAATCGAGGACATGCCTCTAAAGGCACTACGCCAAGCATACAGGAAAATAATTCCAGAGATGCGCAGAAACGACCCCGGATTGGCCCTGACACAACTTAACGAGGATCAGGGAGAGCCAGGGACTTGGCTTACATTTTATGAGACAAAAACAACCTCATGGTTTGAATGGAGAGAGGAACTCAAGAAAAAACGCTCTCTTGCTGCATCTGCAGCACCGTGGCCTCCAGATTGTGTCCTTCAACGTTTATTCCAATTATCACAACCAATCATGGATGAAATTACAAAGAGGTTAGATGAAGATGATTTCGTTATGCTCTTTAATGACACTCTATCGATCATACCGACAGAAGATAACCTCGAAGAGGTGCGAGACCGTATTCATAGACAAATTCTTCGAGGTGCGAAGATGGAGTGGGCAGCGATTGGCGAAGTATTGCATGGGGTAGAGGCAAGAAACAAAGAAAAAATGGGCGGTGGCGGCCCTCTTCAGCGCTGGGGGCACCGAAACCCATTCAAGAACAGCCCTGAACAGATTCAAAATGCAGCAAAAATCCTTCTTGACGAGATGCCGATAACAAACCGGAAACCTTTCCTATGGATTTCAAAAGGTTAGGCGCCGTTTACCCGCAGTTACACACGAATCAATTCTGAAAAAAACACTTGAATCCTCTAAAACCAAATATCAGGAGACTATGATACCGACACATACGCACGCGAGTAGTCTTGTTTCATCATCAATTATAACTAAATTAACTGATAGAAAAAAGAAATCCATGATTTACATCAGCTTGAACAGAAAATCAGAATAAATGAGGTAGAATAATGAATACAAATACAGAATATTTGATGCCCGGTCCTCCGGTGCTGATCCGAAACAAAACAAATTTCCAAACATCAGCATTTTTCAAAAAAGGAATTTTAGTTTGTGTCTTTTCCAACTGCTTACTCTTCATCACGATCGTCTGGGCATTCTATTCTTCGACAGCTTCTTTGACAAATCTTGATGATTCATCTCCAGGTTTGCCCCTGCAGACAGATATAATCTTGGTTTTGTCAGTCATAGCAAACATAGTGTATACTCTATTCTTGGTTTATTTTGTAATCTCAGGCAAGTGGTATTATGATGAAACCGTGCATATTGATTCTGATCATCAAGCGGATTCAAAAGCAAAAAGAGCTTGAAGCAGATCGATGGCGAATCCACACGTTGTGAAAAAGCGGATTAACAATCCATATTCGAGGGCTTCGCTATTGATGCGAGAGAAGCCGCTAAAATTGAAACGGGAATATTCAACGTTCTATCAAGAACCATTGAATGAAGCCAAGAACAAATACCTTTCAAATGACTATGAAGATGGCCCAAATAAGGGCAAATCTAAGATGAATGGACGGAATAAAGACCTTTTAACGACAAGCAATCCAAAGACCCAGAAAGGTGAGAAAAAGGGATACAGGACACACATCATGCATTTGGCGCCTGCAAACCTTTCTGGAAACAACACTTGCCCGTCGGCGTCTCCTGGGTGTGAGAGCGCTTGCCTCAACACTTCGGGGCATGGGAATTCGCAAAAAGTCCAATCAGCCCGATGTTCTCGAACTGATTTTTTCTTTGGTGATCGTGATGGATTCATGAAAACGCTTCATAACGAAATAGTCAAGAGCATAGCGTCTGCTAAAAGAGCAGGATTAACTCCCGTGTTTAGACTAAATGGTACTTCCGATATACGGTGGGAAGACATAACTTACGAACAACCAGACGGCGGCATCGAGAACATATTCGATGCCTTCCCCGGCGTCCAATTCTATGACTATACAAAAATCCCAAGACGAGGTGCTAAACCCGAAGATAATTACTGGCTTACTTTTTCAAAGAGTGAAACCAACGACGCTTATGTTGCGGATGCAATGGATGAAGGTCAAAATGTTGCTGTAGTATTCGGTTTTACTCCAAAAGAAGTCAAGGAAGGGGAAGATGTGCTCCCGAAGACGTGGACTGGACCTGGCGGACGGACGTGGCCGGTTCTCGATGGGGATGAAGATGATTTGAGATTCAGAGATCCTGAGCGCCACATCGTTGGACTACCCATGCGCGGCAGAGCTTCAAAGGATACAAGTGGATTCGTCGTCTATCCAGGCGGCCTTCAAGATAGTGATTCCTTCGAACGACTTCTGAAGGCTGCTCAAAAGGACAAGGCATTGGTAGGTGATCGCACCATCGATGGTGAGAAATTCAAACCAGTCCAGACACGAGTTTCTAAGAGGGAGGCAGAAAGAACTGCAGAGAAATTGCGTGAAATAGGAATGAAGGCACGTGTCATAACACACGGCGCTCAGGTTCGAGGAAAGGACAAGACCCTTCACGCAGTCCTTGTCGGTGGAAAGACTGCTACAGCCTACGCAAGAAAGACTCGCACGTACCACCGTGTTTGGATTCCATCTCAAAGAAAGACCTGGAGGAAAATAAATGGGATTTATGGATGAAAACACCCTTGTATTGATTAAAAATTTGTACATTATCGTTGGTCTTTGGTTGGCCTTACGTTTCCTTCTCTACATCGTTAGGGAAAGGCCAAGGAATCCTTATGCAGCAATTGGAATAATTATCGTCGGTTATTCGGCAATGATCACTTATTCCTACGGAAGTGGTGGTGAAATCGGAGAACCCAAATTTTACCTTGACTGGCTGATTACAGTTCCATTGATTTTCTTAAGTTTGATTCTCGTTGATTATGACCGGCCAAAAAGGAACTCGAGTTTTCAAATTGGAATGATTGGAGCGGGAATTGCAGTTACCTTCATGATTGCGTTGCTTTTGGAAGGCCAAGGAATGCCTGGTTTCGAATTTACGGTCTTGACCGGTATATTTGGCATTGGAATGCTTACCGCATTGCTCTCGACCCCAGGTGAACGTGAGACGAGGACAGATCAGTCGCCAACTCCCGCTCTGCCCATTTTGGTCTTGCTCTTGGCTTATCCCTTACTTTACTTCAATTCCACGTCAGAACCGTGGACTGGTTTTGAAAGAGAATTCTTTGAGGGCTCATACCTCTATGACCTGGGGCTCAACTGGTTCGATCTAATCGGAATTTTGTTCTTGCTTTCCTTCATCTGCAAATTTTGGCTTGCTTGGTATCACGTCGTTTCTACCGACGAAGGTTTCACCTTGATTGGAGACCTTTCTGTTCAACAGGATGGAACATGGAACGACGGATCGGATGTCGCTACAACTCTGTTTCTCGGGGCCGGCGTCATTGCCTCGATAGTGAATTGGCTACGTCTTTACGCTGGCGACAATGCATCCCTGCTGTTGGCTGGTGCCGCCTTATTGATTGGCGCTATCGTAGTCCAGCGTATGAATGTCCGTTCTACAAAATAGGCGTTCTGCAAAGGGTTTCAATCAATGCATCTTGCACGCTGAATGCTCGCATTCACCGCACCTTCAGCATTGATTGAAACCCTTTGCCTCTCGAACCTTGTATTATCAAAGAGTAATCGGAACCTACTGAACGGCCAGAGTCCGATCGCTACCGGAATGAAAAGCCATGCGAGAGCTGTTGTTAAGAATCGTTCATCGTCTTGCCATTCAATAAACGGCCAGAGCAGTAAAGCAAGCGGGATTGCGAACCACGCTATGCATATATTTATCAAAATTTCAGTATTCCAATCTTTATTTTCCATCTTTCCCATCTCCCTTCGTGAAACCAAATAACGCAAAGGTTTCAATCTGGAATGTCTCATATCTTTGGATCTCTTTTCTTGAGATTATTTCGTCATATCCTTCATTAAGGAATTTTTCGACGTGTGCTTTGATTTCCGATGAAACCAACCCATCAGCGACCCGATAGAATTTCTTTCCATCAACGATAAATGAATTTCTCATACCCATTCCTCCTCGAATTCACACTGTCTGCGCTCGCCGGCAACGCCATTTAGCAACTCAATTCCAAGTTCTGAAATAACTTCAGTGACCTTGTTTTCAAGACAAGTCTGACAAAGAACCCCGTTATGATCGATTGTTATTGTGTTGACTATTCTCCTTGTTGCTTCAATCACATCTTCTTCTTCGACAGCTAATGCTTCCTCAAGCACTGCAATATCCAAAGAAATAACATACTCGTAGTCGGGGTGAACCGGATTCAAGCAATTATCAGCCGAGCACCTCTTTTTGAATGAAATTATACGTGGTGTGTTTGAGCAAATTATGCATTCTTCTGCGTCGCCTAACCTGATTGAATGCTTTCTGCACCCTGGGCAAAACAGTACTGTATTCATGCAATTTCCCCCAAGAATCGGTGAGGGAAAGCCCCAGAAGCAGCCCTTTGTTGATTGGTGGCTGATTTCTTGAGCGCCTTGGGGGCAAATGCCGTATTGCATGAAGCACAACATGTTGCAACAATGTTTGAACCATTGAGTATTGGATTGGGAAATCGGCCATTGCACTGCTTGCAGACTATATTCTTCGGAGCCTTTGGATATTTTGACTTCATCAAATTGTTTTTTTGCTGAAACCATGTTTGCTGTGCCCGTTGAAATTCTTCATGCATGATCTAATCCTCCATCTTAGAATTTTGTTGTTGTAGCTTGCCGGATTTCAACAACTTTTCAGCATCCGGCATATTCATGCCCGCAACAGATTTTCGTGTTAAACGCTTTTCATTGATTGCTGATTGTATACTGTGTCTCAACTTGACGTCAGGATTGTTTTTGAAATTCTCACGACGTTTGGCCATGTCCCTTCGAATCCTGTCCTTGTCCCCTGGCGCATAAGTCCGCAAAGCATTTTTTGCTCTCTTTTCTTTTCGATATTGGTCGTTGATCCAATAATATGCGGTGCCGTATGAAACGCTGAATGAATCGGCTATTCTCTGATAACTAAGTCCCAGAGAACGCATCCTTCGCATGTTGTGTATGTCGCTTTGACTTACTTTGTATCTCTTATCCTTCATTCTTCCACAATCCTGTATGTGCTAATTACGCTTTCCCATTCTGCAGTGGCGATAAAATCAGTCAAGCAAAAGGGGTCGCAGAAAGACCAGCGGTTCACGTACTTCGCATTGTTTACTGTTCTTGATTCAATCCTAAAGGGTTGGCGGTGAACCATAGACCCACAAGATTTGCATTCGTCAACCACTACAAATCACCCTTTGCTTTCCATTCTTCATTCTCGCTGTTCCATTCTCCGCGTTCGTGAATCTCTACTTCTTCCGGCCATACGCCGTGCAAATTTCTTTCTTTGAACATTAGGATTTCTTCGCCAGAGCCGTCCGGACGTACTCTGTGCGTGTAGAGCCCGAGAATCTTTGGGCGCTGTTGGTTGGTTAAAGACGAGGGGGCGGTGGATCTTGGGACTATGATGTCGCAAAGCATTGGCCTTGCCTCGTCAATATTCTTCCAATGCAAACCTCTTGAATCAGGAGTTGCAGAAATTAAAGCTCTCTTGAGTTCTTCGAGTTGTATTCTAAATTTAGGAAACCAGTCCGACCCAAAAAGAACCAAATTGCGATGAAAACGGGCTTTAGAAGTTACTCCGATTGGTGAATATGTAAATTCTATTTCGGGAATTTCATTTATGCTCAAAAATTCGAGAACGTCAGAAATCATTGTGTTTCTAAAGTGCATACCTGCAGATCCCTGCCCACACATGTAGAAGAATGACACTGTCTCCAGCAAACGGACTTTGACATGATCGTCCTCCGGCCAATTGAATAAACGAATCAAGTCAGCCTCAGAAGGGCGAACCTCCCAGGTCAGTTTAGAATCAATGTCATTCATTCCTCTTCCCCCAATCGACATGCATCCAATTCAAACGCACAAAGGCCGTTCTCTGGGACGTGAATGAGGAACCCGTAGTCAAGTGCCTCTTCAATGATTTCGCCGCCACAGCCCGTGCAGGTTGAAGTCATTTGAACCTCAAGGGCTAAAATTTGTTCTCCAAGCTTTGCTAAAACTTCTCTTTTCGGACTTCGAGGAAAATCAATTTCCCAATCAATCATCCAATGCGGGCTATTCATGTGAATTTCCACTTGCGAAATCAATGCACGGTGATTCTCAATAGTTTTTACATGATCCTCACGCAAGAATATTTCATTACCACAAACAAGGCACCTTTCTGCAGGATGGTGCCTCAAGACGTTACCACAATTCAAACATACCAAAGAGTCCATCAAGAGTCCTCCCTGAAGTGTTTCCAAGTTAACATGACGGCCATCAATTCTTCCATTCGTTCTTTTGCGATTTCATCCGACCATTTTGATTCAATCCAACTGGTCAAGTAGAAGAAATGCTGCTCTTGAACCTCTGCTTTTGAATATCGGGTTAATGGGTATTCCGTGGTTGCTGATTGAATTTGCTCGAAATAGAATCCTCTAACTTTTTTACCAAGTTCTTGATCATTAGGGCATTGTTTTACCAAATCAATTACTTGCTCATACCGATTATCACTCATTGTTCTCTCTCCTTTGTAAGATAAGCAGGGTTTCTTCGGCCACCTTGGCGACCCAGCGAGCACCGCCGCTAAGAAGCACAAATACATCGTATTCAGGATTGTCGAGCACATACAGAATTGATGGCCCAAAATTCATTTCACAGTATACCTGGCGTTGAACATTAGCCCAATCGCCGCCACCGGGCAAGTCGATGGGGATTCTAATTTTTACATACTCGCGTGTGATCGCCGAAAGCCCATCGCCTAAATCCACCACTCCGGAGCCATCAGTCTCGCCGTATTCAATCATTTTTCAACCACCACCAAGCAAATAACAACGTCGCCCAATAAGACGGTATGCGGTTCGAGAATATGAGAAAGCCGGTTTCTGTTGGCTTGAACGTAAGCAACCCTCTCTTCATCGCTCTGCAGCGCATAAAGCGCAAGGCTGGCCTCTTCGTGACAATACATTTCCACAATACCGCCATTCAGTTGTTCTGATTGATTGATTGTAAATTCCTCAACGTGCCGTACAACAGCTCCCTCCCAAAGGTAAACGTCTGGAACTCTTTCGATATATCCACCAACGGAAGCCTGTAGAACCGATAAACCCGGAGAAGGACCACCTTCTTTGATTTTTTCTGCATTACCTTCAGCGTCTATTTTCAACCATACAATTCTATTTCCTTCAACTTCTCTCATTCGTTCGCCTCCATTTTTTTGACTCTCTGGGCATGAAGCCTTTCAACTTGCTTCTTGACATTCAATGCTCCTTTCATGAACCTCTTGTTGGCTGTTGGATCAACAGGTGTCCCGTCTGGTAGCAAACCTGCCTGCATCGATATTGCTAAAACGTCAATGCCTTCTAATTCATTTAAAATCCAATAAAGTATTCTCGCCTCAACTTCAATGATCGAACCTGGCCTACTCATCTGCAAGCCCCCAAATATCGTTTCTAACGCGGTCGCCACCAACAGAAGTGTATTGCATGTGACCGACCTTCACAAAAATAGACCGCTTCGCCAAAACATTGCTGATTGCCCCCATACTTGTGCCGTTTCTGTCGGATTGATTGAAAGCATAGCAAAGTTCTGAAGTATTTGCTTGACCCTTGCTTAGCATGTCTACGAGGAATACTTCAAGGCGTTTTGTACCCATTCAAGCAACCCCGTATAGTAGTATGTCGCTGCTTACGACGGCCGATATTTCAGTAATCGATTCAAGCGGGTGTGGATCAAAGACGATTTCCCAGTTCCTTTTTGTTTTCAAACCCAAATATTCTCCCGCCTTGAAATCCCTCTCAACCGTTTCGCCAAGTTGCTTCTTTGAAATTAAGACAAATGTCCCAGACCAAAATTCATCACTCGGAGTTGTATTTTCCAAAAAAGAAAATTTTGCTCCAACGGCGAGATCTTCCACCGAAACCGAACTCATTCAACAGGCCCCCATTCAATGCCCGAAATCCAATCCTCAACGACCGGGACGTCCCAATTTATCGCGTCCGACCAATCAACATTGATTATCTCAATTCTTTTCATAGCATCCTTGCTAACCAAAGCCCGACTTCTGATGTGCTGGAAACTCATTGCCCCAACACCTCTTTCTTTCTTTGAGAAACAGCAGTTAAATCGCATTGTTCGCAAGTTTCGTAGTGAGTCCATTGGGAAGTGATGCCCAGGCACCACATACATGCCCATTCGGAAATAAATTTGAAACCCTTCGAGCGTAGTTCTTTTGCACAATCCGTTGGGCTGTTGAATCCCAACTTCTTCCACCAAGACATTCCTATCATCGTGTGTGGCCTGCAGTCCCCGCATTTGCAAGGGGATGTGTAATTCTCGTTCTTCGTTTGCGTTAAAATGCTCATAATTTCACCGTTACCTCCGAGCGAGCACTTGGATATAACCTCTTTGGGTATCTTTGACATCCTTTGATATTATCAGAAATACCCAACAGCTTGTTTAATTTTCTAATCGGCAACATTGATAAGCGCTCGCCTATGGTTGTTTTTCATGACCTCAAGCACCAACCCTAACGCAACACTAATCAGCGGACATCACCTTTCTTACGAGCAGATGGGCAAGATAAAAATCCCAGAGCGAACCAAAACTTACACACCGGTTTCGCATCAACAAGTTATTGACTTGGTGCGAGAAAGAGCAGAAAGACTACTTCCGAGTTCATTTGAATTAAAATCTGAAGCATTCGGTGTCTCTCCAAAGTTCGGAGACAATTTTGGAAGCCGAATGTTTGGAGTTTTGACCTTTGACGACAATTCCGCAGATATGGGCATGGCAATAGGAGTTAGAAATTCTTACGATCAGTCCCTAAGTGTTGGCGTCGCATTTGGCTCAAAGGTTTTTGTGTGCGACAATTTGATGTTTGTGGGGGACGTTATAGTGGCGCGTAAGCATACCGGCGACGTTCTAACCCACCTGGAGAAGAAAATAAACAAAGCCATGATTCACGCTCCTAAGAACCATGAACAAATCCTCTTGGATTCGGACTTAATGAAAGATATTCCTTTGGATAACTCCGAAGCCATGATGTTGCTTGGCTTGGCCTATGGAAAATCAGTTCTAAAGCCTCGACAGCTACTCGGTGCGAAAAATGCTTGGGTGAAACCACCACAAGAGGACTTTGAGGATAGAAACCTTTGGTCGCTGTATAACGCCTTCACAGAATCTCTGAAGACCTCCCCAGCGGATGACGTAATGGAGGCGCACATCGGCGCACATGAACTCTTGATAGGTGAAGGATTAGACAAATTGAGAATCTTACACGATCAAGACTACAAGAGGAAAACCGTTTCAGGTGTCGTCCTATGATGTGGGTTTCTTACGGGTACGATGGAGCGATTGCTGGAAATTTTTTCGTCTTACATGCCGGTAGGCCGAAACCCAAGCAATTAGGCATCGAAGCCATATCCGATTATTCCGAGGATGATCAATGCTACGAAGGAACCTTAGAGAACGGAACAATAACTGTTTGTTCGATAGAATACTTCATTGGTTCGATTCCGATTCGTGAAAACGCCTTTCACTTGATAGATCATATCCCTCGGGCAATTTCCTTTCCTAAAGAAAACTCAGAACCCGAATGCTCCTGGTGCGGAGCCTTAAGTTGCATCACTGGTTGCAGAAAGGGTTGAAAATGGATTGGGATATATGGGATTGCATCGGCGCTACAGAACGCCTTGAAATGGTTTTTAATGCAGAATCGGGCGACGTTAGTACAACTTCAACTTGGATATTGAAAGAAATGCTGGGAGAGAATCCTCGTAAATGCGAGTGCTGTATGGAAGAAACCCCGTCAATTCTGACCTATGAAGGCAGCGAATACAACCCGAATGCCTACGTCAAGACCGATTGTAACGTAGAGTCCCTAACTCTTGAGTCGCTTCAAGCCCAATGGTATGTTTGTGCAGAATGTATCGAGGCTCAAAAGACCAAGGCATCATTAGGAAACGACTGGGTTCTTTTCCGAATCGAACTACTGATTAAAGAATATGAGAGGTTCACAGGAATGCCGACGATCATGTATGATGACATCTTAGACAGCTTAGAAAGCGGCATCCAAAAATTAGCAAAGGAAATTAAGCAGTCGCACGTGGATTCTATGCCCAACTCTGTAAATTGGATTAGGAAGATGATAAAATGTTAGACCCACAAGCGATGATTGAAAAATTAGTTCTGAAGAATATGAGTCGTATGTCTGCTTTACTAAATAGTGATGCGACTAAGCGCTGGTATTGGGCAACTCTACAAGCAGAAGGTATGTTTACGATAACTGAAACAATAACTGAACTGCAGTCTATTCAGGAAATTCTTGACGTTCATCCGGACTGGAACCGCGAAGGTCAGGAAGGCAATTTTTCCGCATTGGGTATGTACATGACCCAACTTGACCGAGTCTGGTATGATCACAAATCAAAGTGGAATAACTGGAGCAATAGGCAATTAACAATCATGAAAGAAGGCGGACCAATATTCGGGCCTCCTCCTTCTGTCGAAGAAGCAGAAGAAGCCTTCTTTGATACAATCTCTTACTCAGGTGCTCATGCCGATGAAAATTCGCCACCAATTGATGAGGACAAAAGTTGAGGAAAAAACCGTGCTCATGAAAGTGTGCATATAGGCGCTTTGGGGCAACAATCCACTTAAGGGGGGCGGCATTGAAAAAAGTCATGGCCGAGCGGGACACCCGATACGGAACTCGCCAAGAGCCCCCATTCATCGACAATCTATTTTGGCTTTTCATTGTGTTTTCAGTTTCAATTGGACTTTTATGGTTCCTCATCAACAACACTGATGAGCCTGGAAAGTGGGGCGCACTTGTGTTTATGGTTGTAGCGGTGGCGATCCAATTCATCGTATTGATTGAGGCATCTCTTAATTCACTGGCGACGGGACGTTACTTGTGGACCGCTCTCATCTTTGCAACGGGCTCTCTCGGGGCTTGGATTTACCTTTTCTTCTTTTCTGATTACAGTTCTAGAACCGTGGCCGTCGAGCCGAACAACCGCAGAGATCCGAGCGCTCGCTCTATGACTATTCTGTTCCTCGCGTTCGGCGCATTCGTGCTGCTTACTGTGTTCTATGATATGTATAGATAAGAGAAATAAATGGAGATGAAAAATATGGGAAATTGCGGAAAACCAAAAGGACAATGCACATGCGGCCAAAAGGCCTACAACCGGAACAACAACAACAACCGAAGCAATATGAAGATGGGGCCAATTGTACCTTCTTCATCTTCGGGGAGGATCAATCTTGCAATTAACAATCCTCGAAGATTCGAGGGAGAAACCTTTCACGCTGAAGCAATGAATGGCGCTCGAACTATTCGTTGGAACAACAAAGCCGCCGCCGAACGCCGAGCATCACAAATTCGCCAACGTGGTTTCACAGCACGGGTTGTGAACAATACCGTCTACGTAGGACCATTGCAGAAGCGATACCAGGGCAGACGCCTAAAACCAAGAGCTACATACGACTGGTCTGGCACTGCAGGAATGTCTCAACGAGATTTGAAATTAGACTACTGAGGCCAAATTATGTCCGGTCTAACAAGTTCTCCGGTATGCGTCAACAGTTTTAGCAACTTACTCGGCCTCTGCTCCATTAGCAAAGAACTATTTTTTGCTGAAGCATTCTTGATCATTGGACTATTTGTAATGATTCGGAGCCAAAAGCAGGGATTCGGCAATTATTTCTTGAGCCAGCGTGGTTATTCGCTGACCTTCGGGGCTGTGGCTTTTGTGATCGCAGTAAATAATCTGATTTTCGATTATGATTCATTTTTCTTAACAAACGAATTAACTTACAATGCAGAATTAGGTGATAACGGTATTGAATACTTCATGTTTTTCTTTTTGCTTACTTTCGGCAGACTCATTCCGCGCCTTTTGTTTGGCGCCATGCCTCCCGCCGATTATGGCCCAGCCCTAACCAATGTGATTCTGTGGTCGAGTTTCTTGATCGTTGCTTATTGCTGGACTATTTTGTTTTCGATTATCACTATGGGCGAGTTTGTGCCGGGTGATTGGATAATGACCTACTATTCGACTATTGATTGGATTTCCCTCTTCATCTGGATTCCGCTCGCCCTTACATTCATTCTTCCCAACAGATACACTTAGGATTTGAGGTCTACGTCTCCAACCAATATCTCCGCACCCACCGCAAATCGTTCGAGGGGGTGAATAACGTGGAGTTTCTGAATAAGCAGCACCACACGTGCGGCACCACCAAAGGACTGCAGGGCGAGGCCCGTTTGCGCCCAAATTAAGACCCCAAATTACCCTTCGTAATTAGCGCCATATACTGCTCGTAATCCGCTTTGTTTGTGGCGCCAGAGTTTGTGGCGCCAGAGTCAAGAAGGTCTGAAAGCAAGCGTCTTTCCTTAGATGGCCGGTATATCTCTTCGGGGTCAGGTGAAAGCGGAATTTCCCCCACGTTTCCGGCAATTATTCCTATTTTGCCGGTTTTGATACGGAATCCTCGGGGATCATTGCCTGGACCGTATTCTTTGTCTGCCGCTTGTTGGAATCCATCCTTATCGGCTTTCAGGAACTTGAGCCTTTCACCGATCTGCATACCGGAAAGAGGTTCAATCAATTCAGCATTAGGGAATTTTTTCTTAAGTTCCGGAATCAAGACATTTGTATACGATTTTCCAGCCAAAAGATATATTTTTTTTATTTCATTTTTCGCTTCGAACCGCTTTTTTGTTATTGCTTTGTTATCTCTCTTGATAATTGATACCTGTGCTGGTTTAGGCTTTGTAATGTTTGAAACCACTCGCTGAGCCCAACTTTTCTTTTCCTTTGGATTCAAAGAAGTGATTTTTTTGTCATAATTCTCAATAAGCATCTCAGGTCCGCTAATTGGTTTAGCAAGTTCGGGGTGTTCAGCAGATAGTATTCCATATTCAATCCACCTATTATCTGCCCAAGCTTGCGAGAACTCAAAGAGAGGTGAACAATACAATTCTTTGGCCTTCATTTTATTGTTTACGCCACGTTCATCCATCCCAAGCCACTGTTTCTTGCTCGAGCAACCAATTAGGGCGATTGATTTACCGCTAATTTTGATACCCCCACCATCTGAATCAGCATAGTATTGTATGCCTTGTGAATTGAGTCGCGAGGTCTTTATTTGCTGGATGATACTTTTTCTATTTGTTGAATTGTTATTGATATAACGGCTTGTGATCGGATTGAAAATAAATCGCTGACCCAATGAGGATTTTTTCAGTATGTCTGCAAGAAGATAGTCATCACTTGCATCTCCGTATTTCCAAGCCATTCTCATTCCCGCCATTTATTTTTGTATTCTGGCGCATCAAACGCAAGCGCCCTTGTGCCCGGTCGCGCTCGATAGAATACATGCCAGCCATTCTTAACCGGCACAACTCGGGCCTTGTAGCCGCGTTCTCTAAGTTTGCCAGCAATTATTTGTTGGCTAATCTTTGATTTAGGCGTTATTTCTAATTTCCTAAAATCTTGGCCATCAATTCTGCGATTGTAATTCCTGTTTGCAATTTTTCTGTGGAAAATGCGCTGCTGTATTGTCCCATCAGCCAGTTCATTTGGTTGCGTCGTATCGAGGCCAGGGAAGGCAAAATACGGGACTTCAGTACCGTCTCTCGCCTTGTATACCACACTCCGCATCCTTGAATCGTAATGATCCTTGATATATTGCTCGCCATCCTTTTCAAAGTACAGGGGATGAGACCTCCATATCATACTCATGTTGTCGCCGCTTACTGGTATGACTTCATCTTCAAGTAGCGCTCCGGCAGGCAAATTTCGCTCGAATTCTTCGACATTAGCCGCAAGCCAAGCGCCCCAGTTTGGGTCCGAACCATCATCTTCAATATGGGCTAATATCCGAGACTCTATTGGTGCATTTTCGGCGTTTTGATGAGTCAAAACGTGCAAATAGGTTTCCGGCAGGTCAAACAATTGTTGCCCCCTATCGGTCGCAGTAACAGGACGGGGGCGGATTTCATCGCCCCTGAAATAGCCACCGGACTCAAAAACACCCGGCTCGCCTAAGGTCAAGTCCAGTTCAGAACCAATATTTACGCCTCTTAGCGGAAAATTTCTGAGGAATTCTTCGTAGTTGGCTCCGTATTCATCATAAGGATTTACAGAGAATCTTCCCGTTGAGTCATACATTGGATCAGTGATGAAAGTACCATCTTGATCGTAAAAGCCAATTTGCTCTCCCGATGGATTTAGCAATTGCATAAATTCATCATCCATAATTCCTCTTTCCCTCCCCATTGTTCGCCTTAGGATTCGGAAGTCATAGGGTCGTGGCTGTCGATTGTAAATTCTCACACGATTGTTCAAGCTCCCTTCTCCGAAAATGTTTGATTGTGTTGGAATGCCGTCTCTTGCTACCAAGTTTGGCTTATCTGGGGCCAAATAAGTTCCATCGTTGAGCAACCACTTTCTCATTTTGTTGCCGAATTGTGGGTTTGTAGGATCGCTTTTGTAAATCTCGCTCAACAAATATGCGGCCTTCTCTGGGTCATTGGTTTTTGGATGAACATAAAGCCCGAACCTCTTGGTGCCCCTGGCCTTGTCATCATCAACCTTGGTAATCCTCGCCAGAAAACCAACTCTCCTTAGATTTTTGGCGTATTCCTCCAATGTTTCACGGGTGTAGCCTATTGCTGCAAGAGGAAAGAACCTGTATTCATCCCCTACTTTGTAGCGTTTCTCACTATTACGTTCTCCCCCCGCATCAATATTATAATCGGGGTCGAGTTGATCCCAGCGATAAAAAAACGATGTCCCGTTCCTGCTTGGTGCTTGAACCGAAAATCCATTTTCACCCTTTGTGCCATTCCATTGGTTAATCTCCGGCGCATCCTTGTCTAAAACTTCTTGATAAGCTGCGTTGATTATTCGGTTTTTTTGCTCCATACTCAGCCTTTTAGGGCGTTTGACTCTTTGCATTTCTAATTCATCGTAAAAATCCTTTATGTTACGGATTATCGCCTTCTCAATTCTCTGATTGTTTTGATAAGCCTCAATGATGTCATCCTTGCGCATAAAAGAAGAATCTTCGTTGCGAATCAATTTTCCATCTTCGTCCGCCGCTACGTAAACTTTACCTTCGGCATCCCTGTTAGTCATGATTCCCAACTCCCGCCGTTTTTCAATCATGGATTTAACCTGGTCCTGATTCAATCCTTTGGCCCATTCTGGAGAATATTCGCCACTACTTACCATTCTGTCAAGTAAACCCTGAAGTTCGGCAACTCCTAATATCGGAGTTTTTGGTAGTAGCACCATCAAAGGCGCCTCCTGAAGTAATCACGGTGTAGTGATTTTGAAGAGTTTAGCGAGCGGGGAGATTTAGTTTTTTGAAGTTCGTCTACAAAACCATCGGGGACAGTTCCAAATCGATAGCCTCCGGAACGACTCTGCGCCACACCAAACGTTTCGAGGATTTGTCTATTCTCGTCATTATATCGAGAATCAAAGGGCTGGTAATGAGTTCTTGGGGCGGCAAGGTTCACCCACCCCCCAGCAACAGGAACGGTTCGCATCAACCATCCTCTTGAACGGCCTATGTCGGCAATCTTTCTTGCAGAAGATTTGTTATTCCATATCACCAAGCCGTCTCCGGCTATCCGTGAAGCAAAAGTGACCGACTTACCATCAGCATTTTTGTAGGTTCGCTTGAATTGGGGCATCTTCTTCGAAAATTTCAAATCGCCACCTTTGCCTGTACCTTGAATTGGGTCGCCCAAAGAGGTGCGATCGTCTGTTAGTGGAGGGCTGTTTTTATCCCAACCAATCATATTTCCTTGCTTTCTCGTCCAAGTGTCTGAGTATGGTTCGAATAGGAAGCCTGGTATTTTGTATCCATCTGGTGTTTTGGAACGCCTTGACGTAGTTATGAATTCGGGATTTTGCCCCGTAGATGAAATTAAGTTTCTTCCTCTTGCAACGGGGAAGTTCGTATCGGGGTTTGCAATATCGACAGCTTCACCAAGTTCGACGTCGATTTCAAATGGCACAGAGGAGGGAATACCCCGTTTTACAAAGAGGCCCGATGGAATAGCGAAATAGGAGTCATTCTTCGCCCATGCCTCAATTATGCCTTCCATTTCTTCATTAAAGCCCCACGTGAAATTTCCAAATTTCGGAGGTGAACCTTCAATGATGAAAGGGGGCTTTGTTTCTGAAAACAATGATATGTCGTTAGATTTGGCCTTAGCGCCTCCTTTTGCTTCGTACTTAAATCTGAAATCATCTTCGTCTATCTCAATTTGTGGATTAAAGTGCAGTTTGACTAGTTCGTCCTTTGCCACCTTTATGTCTTCCCAACGGAAACTATCACGTGACTCACCGAATGTTCTAAGTTTGTATGCGTTAGAAGCAGTTGGTTTTGTGACTTCAAAGGCAAGACGGTATGGTGAGCGCCCCCTTTCTATTGAATTGAATGCGCTTTGGAAGTCAATTCTGGTCCCTCCACCCGTTCTCACACCAGCAGCAGAGTTCCTGGGCCAACCGAACGCTTCGAAGGGACGATCACGACTGGTCGAATTCTTAACGAAGCCAAATACGGACTTTATGCCGAGATAATCCCGGAATGCAGTTTGAAATTGTTTCATTTCCTTTGTGGCCTCTTTGGAATCCGACCATACGATCTCGTCGTTTTGCATGCCGTCAATGGAACGGGCGGCTTTATTCATGGCCTGCTTGTTTTGGGTGGGGCGTCGGATTGACTCATATTCTTCCCAGACAGCGTCCTCCATTTCAGGAACATCATTCAACCCACTCGCATATTCTTTCATTCTTTCGCGTTTCAGATACTCTTGTGTTTCCCGATCATCTCGGATTAAACGCTCCCTTAAGGTCTCTTTTTTTCGGTTAGTTTCAATGCGGGAGCGCTTGACAGAGTCTTGAAGTTCTTTGCCTGTCATGGCTTTCATTTCTTTTGCCCCCCAATGTATACGGACCATGAACCGGACTTAGGAATCAATCTCGCGTTTCTGTTGAATCGGCGTCGAATAAAATGGGCTACTTGACCCGCATAGTGCCTGTTGCCGTTTTTGTAGCCCTCGACAAAGCGCTGACCTGCAATTTTTCTGGTGCGGGCATACGCCTTTGGATCTAATTCGGGACGTGCCCGAAGAAATGATGCCTCAATCGGAGCGCCCCTTTCAGATTTGGTTCTAAATTTGTATTCGACAACGGAATTCAGAGGTGGAGGGTTCTCGGTGTCGTAATCACTCAAGCCTGAACCAAGTTTCCAACGCTTCTTTGTTCCGTCCTTGAGTTTAGTTTGCATAAGCAGCGAACCAACCTTGCCTTCTCTTTTGCCCAGGCCTTCTTCGTATCCTACCACAAGCCCCTCTTCGGTGAAAGCAGGTTTGACTTTGAGGATTGTTTGCACTCGGCCAGTCTCAAAAATAGAGTCGTCCTGTCGCATCATGAAGCCTTCAGCGTTTCTCGAAACAACTTGGTATAGGGCATCATCAAGTTGATCCAAGTCTTTGACCTTGAATTGGGGTGCGAAAAAAACAGGTTCTGAAGTTGTCATATCCACGACAGAACCGTCTTCTTTGATTTCAAAAACGACCTTTTTCGGGACAGAAGATTTCACGCCATCGTGGGAAAAGTTCAGATCGTAAAGGTTGTCATTGAAGTGGCGATAAAGCGATTCAAAACCGGATTCTTTGGTATTGAGGTTGGGGGAGTCAAAAATGATGAATGACAATTGATTCCAAGCCTCTTCTTTGGCTTCTTCAGAAGCCCAATTTTTCCTTGCGAGAACCCTGCTGGCATCACTCAAGCGACCTCTTCCTACGTATAATTCGCCATCAAATGAAACCTTTTGATTGGGTGCTTTAGCCATCTTTTTCTCAAACCACTCCATCCGCTTGACCCAGGATTTAGGTGCATTCAGCGGATCGCCGTTTTTTTTCCGGAAATCTTTGATTTTGGGGTCCCAAAGCGCCCTCCAACCATCGAACTTCTCCGAAACCAAGAAATCATCAGCCTTGAGCTTACCCTTTTCAAAACGTCTTTTTTTGGCTGCATTCAAACGCCCCGCCTTCATAATTGGGAAGTCGGATTTGTCTTTGTATCGATCACCCTTAGATGCGGAGCGCTTCGAATCAAACTTTGAACCCTCGTCAACGTAGCCCTTGCCCCGCTTCTCTTTCTCTTTCTTTTGGAAAAAATTCTTTGCAGCTTCCGCAGTATCAAAGGTACGTGTTTGATACTGAAGCGTTTTACCTCGTCGGCCATAGGAGATTTGAACTTCCTTGCCTTTTTGGTTTATGATGTAGACCTTATCGGACTTAGCATCCTTGTAAGCGAGTTCAGCATCCATATTTTCATCTCCTTTTTTTGATTCCACGCTTGAAAAGATTCTTTTTTACGACGTAGGGGTTCATCCGCTTGAAAGCGGTTTTGTCAGCATCGCTACCATGGCGTTTGATCGATTTGACGTGCTTCTTGTTAATTATTGGCGCAGGCTTCTCGACATAAACAGAATAGTGTGTCTTCTTTAGATCTTGATAAGGGACAACTCGAACCTTACCTCGATTATATCTTCTCAACTCAGCCGCTAATCCCTCTGCGTTGCGCTTGTTTTTCACGTCGGCCATCAAATAGCCCCGCCATCTTTTGTCAAAGGTGCGCACACCTTTGCCTTTTGATGCATTGAAATTCCATCGGTTTCTGCTCATCGCATCCCTTGAGGCCGTTATGCCCCTCGCCATAGGCCTGGATGCTTTGTTACGATTAGCTTCCCTTGTGATTAAAGTAGCCAAAGTTTTGCGATCTCTATCGGTATTTACCACGCCGTCTCGTGAGGTTTTGGCCCAACTATCCAGCGCCCCGGCAACAACCCGACGATCCTTACCGCCCCTGGATAATTCGGCAATTAGAGAAACTCTTGAAACGCCATCAGTGACGTCGATTGGACCCATTTTTCGTAACTGAGAGACAATCTTCTCGTTCTTAGACATATCCAACCCAATTTTCTCAAGGCGCTCCTTCTTTTGAAACAATCCCTTTCGTAGCGCCAATGCGCACGCTTTCAATCCTCTTTTCTGCACATCGTATAGGTTCTGAAACGAGTCCTGAATGAGAAAGTATCGTGAATGATTTTTGTCGGCTTAGCTTGCAAGCCGCAGATTGAACACTTATCTATTCCATCCTTGCCTTTCTGCCACGATTCTCCATACTCATCAAATGTGTGAATCAATTTGTCTCGTGCAACGACGAAAAACACTGTCATGGAATCGCTAAACACACACAGTATACAAAATCTGTGCATATCAAGTAAATGAAACCCGAACCTTTCAAATGAAATCAGGGAATCCGGAGAGTTATGAGCGCAGACGGCAGACGCCAAAGGTCAAAATATCCAAAATCCCATGCAAAAATCATGGATGCGATAGAATACACAACGATTCGAGACCGCAATGATCCAAATGCATTGACAATCAAAGAAAGAATTGCTGAATCCGATAGGTACGGAATGACTCGCAACGAAATTTCTAACCACCTGGGCATGCTCAAAAAAGAAGGACGAATCAAGGCCACAAAGGATAAGAGGCCCACTTACAGTATTGTCCCTGGGCGCAGATACTCACGAACCTTCGCCCAACCAGTACCAATTTCGCCGACTCTGAATTTAGTTGGGGTCGGAATGGATCGCAACGGAAATAAGATTGCACAATTCAAACCAACCGACTCGCGTATGGGCAGAGGCTTTTCAATCCAAACAAACGGCAACCTTCCAATGCTACACAACATACCGCAGGCTGCTCGCTCCATTGGAATGGATTTTGAGACCGGGCGAAGAATACGCAATCAAATACGTAGGCACATTGGTATGTATGGGACAGATAGACAAAATCAATTGATTGGCCAGACAGGTGACAGGGCCATTGAACGGGGACGTCGGCGGGTTGCACGGCAGAATTTCATTCCGGGTCGAATTTTCGAGCAACGGGATGTTTGAAATGAAGTTCCCGGTTTGGGGCCGCAGAGGACCGGGTCTGACTGACCAGATGATAATTGATCCATGGTCAGTAGTTCATTTTATTTCGGGCACAGTTCTTTGGTTCATCGGCTTCGACTTTTACCAATCAATAGTCATCTTGATCATATTCGAGATTTGGGAAAACAGTAGATTCGGCATCGCCTTCTTCAACCAACTGCCCAACAGGCTGTATGCATTGGTTCCGGCGGGCAAACGAAACAAAATCGAGTTCATCGAAGCGCAGAAAGATTACGTCGGCGACTCATGGGGGAACCTAATTTTCGACATCATCTTCGGACTTAGCGGGTGGCTAATTGCCAGCACCTACTTTTGATATTCAAGGCCATTTTTTGCGATGGTCTGCATGAGATGAATGGTGTAAATCGCAGAACCGATGAATACGCTGATGCTGGACTCCAGACGGACTCCATTGACGTAAATCAATGCAGCACCCAGGAAAGCGAGGATGTCTGTTAATGGATTCGCGAGGTATGATCTGTTGCTGCCGATTGTATCCATTTCTGAAAGCAAGAAATACAGGAAACCAAAAATCGTACCAAAAATAGTGATGGACTGGACTGTGCCCATCGAATCAAACTCACCGATCTCATCGGTAAGCATAGAGAATGCAAACGATATTGCAAAGACAGGCAAAAGGACTACCGCAATAAGTCCCAACGGGCTAAATTTCACTCTGTATCCCATTTTCCCACCTCATTCAATTGCGTCATCGAAACCATCCTCGTTCTTATCTGATGCCCATTCGGGCAGACGTTGGCCACTGAACCATGCAGGGTTGTTGTAAGTGCGGTTGTAATCTCTTTCACCTTGATCATGCAGGAACGATTCACGAATCTCATACAATCTTTTCCTTACAACCGAAAGGTCGATGGGCAAAACGCCAAGCTTCAACTCATCATCGACTGCACTCGCACTTGCGGCGAGGTACTCATCTCCATGAGTTCTGTCATCCATTGCCTCTTCGAGCATATCAAAAATCTCTTGGCGCTTGGTTTTTTTGTTTCCAAGGCGCATTTCTTTGCGAATCTTGTTTCTATCATAAGGCTCCTTTTTTCTGTTGTAGGTGTTTATATCCCCGGTTCTGTCAATGCCTATCACATTAACAAATTCTCCAGTTTCCGAATTAACAAATCCCTTTGGCGTTGTTGCTCCGATATTACTGCCGATTAACGTGCCTAATTCTTCATAATTCATTGGGTCATCGTCAATATAATATTGCACAAGGTCTGCGAGAGATTCCATGAATACTCTCATTTCCAATTCCCCACCTACTACCATCCTTCGGGTATTTGCATCGTCATCATCCCAAGTCCACTCAGGTAAAAATTGTCTGGCCGTTTCGAAAAATTGCCGATCGCCGTATTTTTCATTCAGTGCGTTCATAATCGCTGCAGCACGTTGTAATTTGTAGGCATGCGGAGGCATTTGCTGCAAAAGTTCGGGCAGTTGCGCCCCATCTTGCCTGTAATCGTAGTTTAGGTCTTCAGCATATACAGGGTAAACCCAACCAAGAGCGGGGTTGTCTGGGTCATCGTCGAGGACTTGCCGGAGTTGGTCGGCCGGAACACCCAAACCCCCGGTCATAACCATTGGCTTGGGCGCTCCAACATGAAATATGGTGCTGTCATACCTTAGGCCATGCCTTTGGTTGATTTGAGGTTGAACTCCAAGGCTTCTACCCTGGCTTTCGAGTTGATTGTGTCTCTGCAGGTGGTAAATATCGCGATTAGGTGGAATCATCGTTGGATCGAATCGATTGTACCTTCTTCCGCCCCGATAATACAGCGAATACCCATCCTTTACAGGAATGACGCGGGCTAAGTGGCCCGTCTGCCTCAGGCGTTCGGCCATGGCTCTCGCTGTGTCTTTGAGTTGAATGTTGGTCGCTACACGAGCGAAAGCCTTTCCATCAATCCTTCTTTTGGGTGTCTTGGCGAATGATTCTTTAGAATGATTGTAACGCCTTGATGATGATCGGCAACTCGCACAGCTACAATTTCTTTTTCCACATGACATTAAAATTTCCTCCTCATTGTTCGATTACCCATAGTACAAAAACCGATATGAACGATAAGAATAGGATGAACGGAAAAGCGGCAAGGATTGAACCAATCGCCGAAATAACCCTATCATCCCATTCTTGTATTCCATCCAAAGAATCACCTCTTGTTCAAGTAAAGCCCATGGCCTTGTGTGTTAGGAATGACTCGGGCATAGTAGCCCCTATTTCGCAGAAGGTGGGCTAATTTGGAAACATCAGTATTTTTTCCGGTTCCGACGTAGTTGTATTTCCTCGTTCCGCTTCTTGTACGAATGTTTCGGAATCTACTCGAGCCCTTACGAGGGTGCAATTCCGGCCGCATGGCTTTCATTAGGTTTTTTTGCAGTCGGAGAGCCGTCGACTTGTTGCCGTATTCATTGCGTAATTCATGCACGCCCTTACGCCAAAACTTCCCTTGTGAAGCAGCAAATGCTTCTCTGAAGGAAGCACCTTGCGCCAGGGCTTCTTTGATTAGAGCGGATTGAACGGCATTTGCAGCATACCTGTCTGCGACTGATCCTCTTTTCCCAGCGCGACGGCGGTTCTCGTCAAGAACCTCGTTAATCAATAGGTCGACGTTTGGACTCATCGCCATCGCTCGACGCCGTCTTTTGCCTTTCAATGGAATCGCTTGGTCACCATTCCATTCACTCTCTATGTTAGTAAACTCGATATTATCCAAGGCCATATTGTAATATTCCTCGAACTTATTTCTTCCGGCCTCGGTGTATCCTGTTACGTCCATGTCGTCGGTGAACTGAGGGTGATTCGAATCGATAATTTCGCCATCATCGTCCATTACGAACAAATCAGTTTTCTTCCATCCAGAATCTAAAAGAGCTTGTTCAGCAATATCAATCGCTTGATCAACTGTCGTGTCTGAGAAGGGTGCATCACCAGTTATCATATCATTAACACGACGTTTATATTGTTCCCGATCGTTTAATTCTTCAATTATCAATTTCGCATCCTCGGCCGTACTATAATCTATGTCCGCTTTGAGGATTTCAACTTCTTCATCGAATTTTGCCCAGTCTTCCCGCTTGCGCTTGCGACCTGAGACGATGCCGAGGATTGCATCGGCCATTTCAGAATCATTCATTTTATCAACTCCGTTTCTTGATAATAGCACGTCCATCTCTTCTTTGCTTAACATATCGGGGCCGTCATCATAGAGATAGCGATCCAGAATGGCACTTGAACGTTCGGATTCGGGGTCGGTCATTCCAGCCATGTCGTCAGCACTTTGCCCTGAAGAATTCCAGCGTTCCCATGCGTCTTCTTCTCTCATGTAAGTTCGCCCTGGGTTCAAAACATCTCTTAAATCAGAACGAGAGTAACGTTCAACCCCGGACATGGTATTGATAACAAGATTATCACCATCCCAATCCCAGTCAATTACATTTCCAAAATCGTCTGATTGTTTAACAAATCTTTCAATTTTGTTCATATCGTTCCATCCAAGCAAAAGTCGCCAATCAACCATGTCTTCTAAATCGCTTAGTCGCCCATCCATTCCATCTTCTACTTTTTTCCAGCGGAAATTATCCAAGCCTGAAGCGTATGGTTCCATTAGCATATCGAGGTTTACTTCAATCGCAACGTCGGGCATTTCCCGCATTTCATCAAGGTTTTTTGGCCCATTTGGATCAGAAACCTCGTAAATCCAATAATTTTCCTCTGGTTTTGATTCCTCTTCATTCAAGGTGTAATTCAGATTATTGTCCGTATTCAAAAGTTGATCGGGCGCAGTACGCTGACCCTCTTCGGCCCACATCTCTTGCCTTAGCGCTCGCTCGATTAAGTCCTGTTGTTCCTTAGTCAGCGTTCTAATGAATGCTGTTGGTTTGATTTTATCCATTCATCTTCCTCCCCAAATAAACACGGTAGCCATTCGCAGAAGGAATTACTCTCGCATTTAGGTTTCGGGCGTTTCGAGCCCAACCTGCAATTGCACGGGCATTTTCCCTTGAAAAAGTGGATTGTGTGCCAACAAATTTAGAAGCATTTAGGTTTCGGAAGTAAGTCCTTTTTATGTCGGAATTATGTCGTGGGAAACCACGGCCTCGGAAACGAAATGCACCGCCAGCGCCACCGCCCAATGGTAAAGCCGTTTGAGATCCTCCCATTCCTGATGATGGTGGAGAACCCCAGCGCCCTCGAGCAGTTTTTACTGGAGCAGCACCTGAAGATTTCATTAGATCCGCACTGGGCTTGGGTGCGATCTTGCCTGCCCAATTGGGCGCTTCAGGGCTAAGACCGGAACCCGATTTCCAATAAGGCACATAGCCAGGTCCGAATGAAACAGGCAAAGCCCTAATTCCAATCAATGATTCACGTGTAAATTCTTGAGAATTGTAGCCGGTGGGCTGCCCCAGTGCTGATGCCTTCTCGGGAGTAAATTCAATCTTTAATTTCGGACCGCTTGGTGTAAGTTCATAAGACCAATTAACAATGTCTGCACGATCCATTGTGTATCCCAAACCCGAATCCACATAAGCTTGCATGAATTCCAATTCTATTTTGTATCGGATTGTATCAACGCTCGCATCAGGTGTTTCCCTTGCTAAATTTTCATTATTTCTGGATACAGTATCGGCATCGCGCTTTATCTTGGCCGCCTCGGCGTCCTTGCGCTGCTTCTCTCTTTCATCAGCAAGGGCTTTCTGTCTTTTGTCAAATTCTTCTTGCTTATCCAAAGTTTTCCCTTGGGCTGCCTCGGCACGTAGGTAGTCATCAAGTGATATTTTCCCCTTTTTTCTGGCATTCCCAAGTCCTGCTTCAAGTGCGGCAATTTCCGCTTCGAGATCCATGACGGCTTGGTTTGTTGGCGCTATTACGTCAGCCGGCTGACTGGGGTTGTATTCTCTGCGGTTGAAGAAACCTTCAGCAGTATTGCCCCATTCGGGTACAAAAAAGTCCGGCAGGACAACGTCTAACGTGAATTTATTCCCTACTTCATCAATTACTGCAACGGTATCAGCGCTGGTTTGAGTGAGCACCCACTGACCTGACTGCTTTTTGCGTTTGAGGTCAAGATTGGTGAAAATTCTTTGAGTGGCCGAATCGATTGCGTATGCTGAAACCTCTTCAATATCAACAGCAAAGCCGGGTGCTTTGCCGAAATTTGTGTCATTGTAAACCAAAGTCCGTCCTACAGCAACGTTGAGGTCCTTCCATCCATCTCCCTTTTTAGTTTCAATAATCCAAGAATTCCGGTCGGGTGAGAGGTAAAGTGTGCCTTTCTGTGAGGCCAAATATAGTGGACCTTCTCTGACGAAATCTCTTTGCAATTGATCAAGTAGTTTATCTGAGTTTGAACCCTCATCCATAGCACGTTTGCGGAATTCTTTATTCCACAGCCCACGGGCTAACTTTTTGCTACGGTTGAAAACCCTTTTTGGGTCGTCTTCGTCTTTGTTTCTCGTCCTATTCAATGCAATGCCTCCCACAGTAGCCAGCCCAACCCCTGCCGCTAAAATTGTGCCTAAGGAAGGCCCATCATTAGCGCTTGATGAGGATGGAGATGGAGATGATGGTGCAGTTGGAAGATTTGAGGCCTCTACCGATTCAGAAGAATCGCTCATCGCTTTGCTTGTGATCGGTGCAGTAGTTGTATCAGGCGGGTTTGTGTTAGCAGGCGGGTTGTAGGAGACAGGCTCGCTCTGTGTTGTTGTTGTTCCTTCTGAAGAGTTCGAGCCTGTTCCGGTATTTGGGTCAACTTGGTTGGCATCTTCGGTGCCTGTGGAGCCACCCGTTCCGCCTGTTGAACCCGAGGAGGGATCGTTGTCGGTGTCGCTTCCACCCTGGGTGGGAGAGGTAGTAGTGTATCCGCCGCCGAGATAATTGTATTTTCTTGCCATCTTCACCACCCCGTAGTAGGATCTCCGTCAAAATCTGCCGCTGAACCGAAGAAACCTGCAGCACAGCCAATAGCACCGCCAAGAAGCGGTCCGCCGAATATGCCGATTCCTGCGGTTAATGGTGATGTAGAAAGTCCCAAGGCCAGACCTGTTGCGGCGCCGGCTGTAGCTCCAGCAGCACAGCCCGCGCCATCTGAAAGCAAACCTTCGTTTGGCGGGCCGTAATTGCCAAAACCATACGCTTGTGGGCTTCCGTAATCGACATAATCTTCAGGTAAATCGTTTGATGAAATATCGGGCTGGCCGTCTCCATCAAGGTCAATCATAACGGGGTCATTGGATAGGCCAAATAAATTCGTTTGAACAGCAACAAGACCGAGAATCAGGACCATTATTGTCAAAGGGAATCCGAAGCCGGTAAAAACGCCGCCCTGTTCACCGTCTTCGTCCGAACCAAGTAAAATTGCAATAAAGATGCTAATGCCTATGATCGCTACGATTCCAACCGTGCTCCATTCCGTGAAAGCCCAACTGGCAATGTCAATTTCAAGGAGACGAAAAAGGGCAATGACGCCAATCAGCAGAAGCCCAAAGACGACGATTCCGCCACCGAACACCAATTCGTCGAGTTCTAAATCATCATCGTCTTGCGCCACAGAATCACCAATGTTTGCGAGGGGTTCGGGCTTTCAGCCTTGAATATGCGACGCTCCCCATGCGTTGCGTTATTCCCGTTTCACTTTTGATGATTTGCGAACAGAAGGCATCATAAGCACACTTTTCACGGTACTTTTTTTGCTACGTAAATTCGATGCCCACCTTTAGCAGAAATGACCCTTGCATAAAGGCCTCTTTGCTTGGCGTGACTGGCGAGGGCTTTCGCATGATGTTTTTTCAACAGCCTGTTAGACCCATGATACCTTTTTCCCGATAGATTACGATAATATGTGCGGCGGGGTTGCGTGCGGCTCGGATGGTCATACGTTATCCAGGGGTTGTTATAATCTGCAACAGCTTCGGGATTCCCACTTATTCTGGCAGGGTCTCGAAGATCGGTCATGGTTGTTAGGGCTGGTACGTTGCCCATAATCGATTTTACTACAGAGTCTACATCGAAGCCGCCAACCGGCTGTCCTTCCTCTATTTGAGCGAGCGCTACCGCATCCTTTTCTCTCCTTACCTCTCTCGAGGCCATCAAGATTGAACGCAACATGATTTGATATTTTCGCCCTGTTTCTGTATCTGCTATTTCCGGCAAATTCCCGTAGCGTCCATCATGATAAACGAGGTTAGGCGCCGAACCGCCCAG
>Ga0257114_1000265_pt1 | contig 40502 bp, 61 predicted proteins | sample SI112_10mmetaG_FD_190149 | JGI IMG/M metagenome (GOLD analysis project Ga0257114, IMG submission 190149) | Marine microbial communities from Saanich Inlet, British Columbia, Canada - SI112_10m | ecosystem: Environmental > Aquatic > Marine > Inlet | place: Canada: British Columbia | collected...
TGTTATGGGTAGTGCAGATTGTCTCGCAATTACCACATCCCTACATGAACTTTCAACAACACAAAAATCATCTACATTTACATGAATAAAATATGACTGTCCTGCTTCTGCCGATTGTATTATTACATTACCGAAACCAGTTGTTTCGACTGCACCATCATAAGTTCCTTTCCTAATAGTTATCCAGTCTCCTGATGTTGTTGAGTTTACATTATACGCAACTCCCTGTTCTGGATTATCAAATCTAGAGTAGTCTCCTGCATAATAACAAGCTACTGATAAATATGGGGACTGTTGTGTTGGGAAGTTTGCACTTGTGTAATATGCTGCGTTAGTACATGGTCCCGAAAACAATTGTTGTTCTGTCCTATATATCATTACTCTTGTACATGTGGTATTAGAAGTACATGGGTATTCATTTAGGTGTACGTATAATACACCTGTAAAGGTTGATGTCCAATTTATATATGAGGAGTATCCAGAACAACCAAAATAATCGTCATTAAATGCAACTAATGTTCCATTACCATCTCTTAATGTTAATTGTGTATCATAACTTGATAATACGTTACCATAATTATCACATGTTGATATCTGGTAGGAGTCTCCATCTACTACGTTTATCCTAATAACTTCACCAGCCCAATTGCATGTGGATGCATAACCCCAACTATCGGGTGATGGTGTATATATTGAGGATGGGTAGTAATTCGTACCATTATTACATTGACTTAAAACATTAGGTGTTGTAAATAACACACACACTAATACCAATAGGGAGTTTATACTTTTTTTCATATCTTACATTTTTTAACTTTGTTTACGCAGAGTAAACATTTACAAAAAATACGTAAAGAAATATACGTATTTTCACTTATATATTAATAAATATATGTTTTTTATTTAAAAATGTAAACTTTTGGGGGATAATGGTACAATTAGTCGGTTCTAATTATGAGGTAAAGGACTCCATCCATATTTATTTCATCGTAGTTACCATCATACGAACATAACGCTTCGTAACCTTCATCATTTTTAATTGCTTCCTTAAGACTATCTTCATCCAACCAGTAAAAACTATCCATAGCACTTTCTTTATCAAAACCTAAATTATCAACAAAATAACTAACACCATCATTTCTGATTTCTTCTACAGTATTTTCCGTATAACTTTCCCTTAACTCATCTTTGGCTAGTTCTACTTCTTCTCCTTCTGAAATTTCTTGTAGTTTTTCCATTTCATTTTCTAAGTCATTTAACTCAATTTCTAAATCACCAATCTCGTCTTGTTTTAGATATATCTCCTCATCTAGTCTATTGTACTCATCTTCATCTTCTTCATAGTCTAAGTCTTCTTGTTCTGATTCTAACTCATCTTTTTCCGACTCTAAGTCACTAATACGTTCTTCGATATCATCTTTTTCACTGTCTTTTTCTTCCCATTGCTCTTTGGCCTCAACCATACTATCATAACCAGCTTCTTCTAATATCTCTTCATCATCCATATCAGATAATCTATTATCCGCTTCTTCTTCTGCAAATTGTTCAATGGCGGAATCGTTTGGTTCTAAATGATCTTCCAAATACCAATCTTCAAAATACTCAACACCATCATCTATTCTACTTTGTGCATATTCATCCATTGCACCATCCATCTCATCTTCATCACCTATTGCATATGTTCCCCCATCATCTTCATTTTCATACTGATCTAAACCATAGTGACTATAACCCCCTTCATCAATTAAAAATGGTGGTAAGTCGAAATGTTCTGCCAAAGCTAATTGCTTATCATCAAAATTAGACTTAATCTTTTCCATATCTAAACTAACCATTTCCAAATCATCGTAGGTTTCTCCTTCATCTTCATCCACAAGTTGTTCCATATAAAGATAGGTTAACCTCATTTTAAGTTCCATATCCTCAATATATAATGTATTAGTTAAAAAGTTCCAAATTTCTGAACCATCAGACCAATCCACTCCTTTATTTTGCATAAGTTTAAGAAACTTCTTATCTGTAGGAGTAAGAGTAATTAAGGTAGGTTCTTGTGTTTCCTGTTGTTCTTCCTCTACTTGTTCGTATAGTTTAAATAATTTCATTTTAATAATCTATTTGTATTATATAATAAGTATCATCATTTATTGTTTCCGTATCATAATAGTCATCCATATTACTTAATTCACCTGCCCTATCAATGGTTGCCATATCATCAATAAACTCATCTCTATCGAAATTTAACCATTTTGGTAGTTTACTAACATCTACTTCATTCCACTTATTTAAATAGGGTTTAGTGAATTCATAATCACTAAACCCTTGATCTTGTGTTATATAACCATGTTCCATTAACCAATCACCAATGTAGTTATCCATTTTATTGTATTCATCATCATATACTAATTCTTTAAATCTTTCTCTAATAGAATTTTCTATATCCTCCATCTCTACTGTTGGGGGGATACCGCTACCCATCTTTAACTTACCACTTACATATCGATATGCAGTTGGGTCGTGACCTTCTTTATCTCTTAGTTGGTTATACTTTTGAAGTAATAACCTATCTTCTTCAGTATACTCATAATCTAGGAACATACGAATTACTTTACTAATATCATTCGATGATTCTGCAGATTCTGCATATTCACCAGCAATTATTCTTTTATCTGCATCCTCAATAAATAAATAACTTATTAATCCATTCACTGTACCTTCGAATTGGGCTGCCTCCTGAAAGTTATAGTATCTATCTTGTAATGCATCATTTATTGCCCCCAATGTTTCTTCTTCAGTACCCACTTGATAATGATCATCATTTACTATATCATAAAAAACTGACATGTCCCTATCCCAACTTTCTTTCTTATCCATAACTAACGTACGTGGTAAGTTTAAACTTTCTGCAACTGCCAGATGTTTATCATTGGGTTTCGGTATTATATTTTCTGATTGGTGTGTTAACTTATTGTAATCACCGTCCTCTTGAAAGTTATTTACGAATAATTTTATATAATAATCAATTTCTTCTATATCATCAAACCCCATAATATTTTTTAAAAAATCATGTATTTTAAAAATTGCGGATTCATCTAAATTTCTTAATTCTTCTACTACATCATATTTTATCCTATCATCATTGGCATGTTTTTTCCATACTTTATTATGAATAAATGATAAAATTTTTTTATCTACCTTTCTTAATTCAGTATTTTCAGATTCAGTTATATAGTCTATTAATTTATACACAATATTTTTTTATATAAATATATAGAAATTTACTATAGGGATACCTTTAGTGTTGCTTTAATCTCATTTTCTTCGGATTGCTCGTTTACTACTAACCAAATGGTCTGGTGTTTACCAATATAATGAATAATGTCTGATACTATATATACTATATTTTCATCGAAATAAATCTTCTCACCTATCAAAGGAATTTTTTTTATCTTAATGTTCTCTTTGATTACATTAAATTCTTTATCTACTACCTTTACCTGTAAAGATTTTTTTAATATATTAAAAATTTTCATTTTTTGTTGATATTTATACAAATATACTTTATTATTATCAAAAAAGAAATATAATTATAAAAAGATGTTAAAAGTAAACGTAAAAAAAGGAAATATAGAAAGAGCACTTAAGGAACTTAAGAGTAAATTTATTAAAACCAAAGTTTCTAGAGAATGTAGAAAAAGAGAGCAGTTTACAAAACCATCGGTAATAAGAAGAGAAGAAATAGGTAAAGCAAAGTATGTACAAAAGAAAAGAACTGAAGAAGATATCTAACACATTAGATAAAGAAATTATCAATCTAATCAATGAACAAATATGGTTAGAAAATAACGCATCATTTTATTATTTATATTTAAGCACCCAATTTAATTTAAATGGATACTCAGGTATATCTAAATTCTTTTTAGAACAATCTAATGAAGAGAGAGAACATATGTTAAAGTTAGTAGAATATTTAATGGATGAAGATATAACACCTCAAATACCTAATTATAACTATTTAGAAGATTTAGATGAGAAGTTTGTTTTATTAAGCCATTTTGAGAATTCGTTGTTAAATGAAAAAAGAGTAAGTAGTTCTATCAATGAAATAATTACTAAATGTAAAGAGAAGAATGATATTAAAACTGAAAACTTTATGCAATGGTTTGTTATTGAACAGAGAGAAGAAGAGAATAAATTTAAATCTATAATTGATGATATTAGAATCATTGGTAAAAGTGGTAGTGGTTTATATGAATTAAATAAACAACTAGGTTCTATTAGTGAGGAATAGTTATTCTATTAATACATATATCCATACAACCCCATAAGAAATTACAAATTTAATTTCCCCAAAAAATCCTCTTTTATTAGATATATCCCTATACTTATCATAATACATGTCAAAGTTATCTTCGAATTCCTTTACACCATGTTTACCTAAGAAAAGTAAACTACTCTCATTTCCATATTCATCACTATATATTGGCATATATTTATTTTTATTTATAAATATCTACTAAATACTTTAATTGTGAGTATTAATGTTAGGTTTTTGTAAAATATATCTAAACAAGAAACGGTAGCCAGTCGTCTTTATAACTAATGGTGATATTTTTAACAAATTGTATGTATGTTGGTCGATAAGGTATTGTATTTAAAACCATATTGACTTCTTCTAATGACTTATCATCTTTTTTGATGTTACATGATTTACAACAAGTCACTAAATTTTGCCAAGTGTTCTTACCACCTTTAGATTTAGCGATAACATGGTCAATGGTAAGTTTATTTTTTGTTTTCTCACCACAATAACCACACTTAAATTTATCCCTCCTAAATATATTTTGTCTATTTAAATTAACTTTTCTAAAAGGAATTGTGATATATTTTAACAACCTAATAATTGTTGGTCTCTTATAGTTTCTTATTTCTGTAATAATAGGGGTTATAATATTATGTTTGATTATCTCTGCCTTACCTTTATATAATAAATTAAAAGCTCTTTTTAAATCTGTTATGTTGATGGGTGTGTAATCCGCATTTAATACCAAAATACTTTCCATATTTATAAATATTACTCTCTATCCCAAAGACCATCAGGACCTCGATCTAACCCATTCCTTAATGTAGTATTAATTGTATAATCCACTGGTTGGGGGTTTATCGTTCTACTAACCCAGTGTCTAATATCTCTTGTTTCTTCAGGGATAGTATTAGTGGGGAATACATCATCAACGAAGTCAAACTGAAAATCATTTTGGGTTTCTGGTATCACCTCTTCAACAACAGTATTCCCAAACATGTCCCCTATATCATCTACACCAAATACTTCTTCATTGTTATCTGTAATATCATCTTCGGTAGTTACCAATAAACCAGTATGTAAAGTTAGTAAATCGTTATATAGTTTTTTTCTATTATTATATTTACTCTCTAATAATTCTATATTAATATAATTTATTAACATATCTGCAATTACCCTATGAAATCTACTAGGTTTTCTATTACAGGATGATAACAACTGTCTTTCCTTAATTTCTATTGAATCTTTATTATCTAAATGTAGTTCTAACGCTGAGGTACTACCTTTAGTCATAATCATAAATATCCTCACTAAACCACTTTCTATTTTTTCTCTATATCCTTGATTTGGATTATTTATACAGTTCTTAAGTTTATTTCCTGCCCACTGCATTTCTGTTTCACTCAGTATTTCTTTAACTACAATACCTGAAGGTAAAGATATCTTATTAGAATCTATGAGTGGATTAGTAAGTGGTTTAGACATTAAATCTTTATAAGTTTTAATATCTTTTAAAATACTATTATAAGTAGGTTTAATATTTTTATTATTCTTTCTTAATGAGTCTACAATAACATATCTTAACCATTCACCTTCTTTATTTTGTATTCTTTTAATATCTTTGAACAACACTAAAGACTCTTGTAAATTTAATCCATATTTTTGTATTGCGAATATAAAATCAATTTCCCTTTTACAATATTCATCTAATTCTTTTATTTGTAATATACTAAAATCACAGTTAGCGAACTCTAAATTTATCATTACAATCTTTTGTAGGTATTTTGAGTTACCAATAATTAAATCACATTTTTTATGTAATGATTTTTTTATCTTACCACTTACATAATGATAAGCATTTATAAATGCAATAGGCGAACTATACCCTAAATACGCTTTATCCATTATTTCCATATTAGGTTCAGTGTACCTCACTGGTTTTAGTGCCCACAACCTATCATTATATTCTGCCCAATTATTTAACTCACCTTCAGGAATACTAATATCAGGATTTAACCAATTAGAAATATGTTTATTATCTTCTGATTTTTTAGTACCATTAATTTCTTCATGTCGTTTATACCATATTTCTTTTTTATCATCGAAAAATTTCACCATTTTAAAGTATGGTTTAATTTTAGGGAAATACTCCATAAACATATCTTTATATTTATGACTGAAATAAAACCCCCATTGTCTTGGCATCAATCTCCACCTAATAGAATGTATTAATGGTTGTGAAAGTATTTCCATACATTTATCTACATCACAATAACAATTTAATTCTTTTATCTTTTTGAATAGTCGGATTGCGGTATGTCCCGGTGTATACATTGCAGAAATATCTAACTGGTTTGTCTTAAAAAATTCTGCGAACTGAGGTGTATAAAAAAGGTTACCTGTTGCTAAATCAATACCTATCTGACAACAGTTAAAATCAAAACCATTTAAGATATACATATAATCTCTATTATTTTGTAAATCTATTATCTGAGATATGACTATCGTATTTAATAACCCATCTCTTAATACCTCTAATATTCTATAATTAGAAGCATCATCATACCCTATATCACCTGAATAATAACCTTCTTGTATAATTAATTCTTTTGTCCTTAATGGTGTACCTCCTTGAATATTTTCATGATCCGCCTCCACAAATATATCTAAATCATTTATAGGGTAAAGGTTATCATCATGTACACCTTTACCATTCTTCATCCTCAATAGTGTATTTGCAACTGCACCACCAGCCAAAAATCCTCTGTCGGGAATTGTTACTAATTTATTTAGTTCTTTTAATATTTTTAATGCGATATCTTTCTCTTCTAATAGGTTCTTCATTCTTCGTAATAGTTTACATATAAAAGATAGCTAGGAATCACTATCCCACAAATTATTAAAATATACCCAACCACAGGTAATATAGTTAACACCCCAATAAAGGTGGATATGGTAATAATACACCATAATATTATTTTTTGTATTTCTGATTTATCCATAACTTTCTATTTCTAAAAGATCAGATATATACATTTTTATGTCTTCTTTATCAAATCCGTCTTCATACATATCAATAACTGATTCTACGAGTTTGTCTGATACTATATCATAGTCATTTTCAATGTATTTAAACCAACTATCATCTTCTTTCGTATCTTCTAACTCTTCTTCTTTATCTTTTCTTAAATAATCCGCAACCCCTAAGTGATGTATTAGTTTAATTCCCATATGTAAAGATTTCTTTACTTCATCTACTACAACGTATTCAGAATCTCTGTGTTGTTCGTAATACCCACAACCTAAGTTTAAACAATTAAAATCAAATTTCTGTGCTAACTGATTTACATCCGTAAAAGGATCATTACTAAAATTAGTATATCCACCTTCACTTAAAACTGAAATTATTTTAGTCTTAAATTCTGAATCAAAAATCTTAACACCACTACATACTTCAGTTATCCAATTGGCAGAAGGTGCATCGAATTGTATTGCGTAACCTACATTTTTAAAAAATTCTTCACAAGCTTCTCTAGACCCCAACATACCAATCTCTTCTTCAACGAAAAATGCACCTTTTAGTATATCCATTTCTAAAAAAAGTGATAAACAAACAAATACCCCACACTTATCATCTCCACCAATACCTGTTTGTTCATTAGTTAATGGGTTATACGCAATTAAATCACCTTTAACATTCTCTACAATGTCTAACCTTCTCTTATCATTAATTAAATCTATATGAGATCTATGTACGGTATCGATGTGTGAAACTACACAAGGATAGTATTCACCTAAAGTTACTCTGTCCTTACCTTTGGTTAGATATATATTACCTTTCTTATCTAATACATAATCTATCTCATTATCAATTGCAAACTCTACAATATAATCTCTCACCATAGATTCATTACCTGATATTGATGGTAATGATAGTACGTCTTTTAAAAAATCTGTGTCCATAACATTTTATTTAATACAAATATAGGTATTATTTTTTTAAAAACCAAATAATTGTTTAACAAATTTATTACAAATTTTATTTACAATTATGTGTTTTGTTAGTATTTATTATTAAAGTTAATAAAAAAATTTAAAAAAGACAAATATTATGGGATGTGGATGTAAAAAAAGAAAACCGGCACCAGCTAAACCAAAACCAACTAATACAACACCTAAACCACCACCAACTACATCTAAGTAGTTAGTTAATTTAGTGTATTTGCTGGTCCTCTAGCGGGTTCTACCGACCAAGGACTATTATCTAATGTATTAGCGGGTCCTCTATTAGGACTCACCGACCAAGGACTATTATCTAATGTATTAGCAGGACCTCTTGTAGGTGATACGCCCCAAGAACTACCAGATCCACCAGATGATTCACCACCTTCTTCTTGTTCATCAATCAATTCATCATCAGTTATAGAATCTACATCATATTCATTAACTACAAACCCAGAACCTTGTTCTTTATCGTAATACCCTAAATACACACCGTCTTGATCAAAAACAACAACTTCATACTCACTACTTCTAAATGTTAAATCACTAGGGGAATCTACCCACGAAAGTATATTTAAATACCACTCTTTAGGGTCAGTAACTGTTTCTCCAAATTCTCTTAGGACTATCTTCTTATATTGTGATTCTGTAAGTTTAATTTTCATTTTTATCCTATATTTCTTAATAAATTATTTAATTTTTTTCTTGATATGTCGTGTTGGAGTGATTGTAGACCCATACTAACATCATCTTTTATATATGGTAGAACCTCAAATTTACCGTGGTCACTTACATCATAGAAATCATCTTTTACCATTCCTTTTTGTGGAAAAATATCATCTACTATATCTATATCAAACTCATCCAGTACCGCATCCAAATCCAACTCATTCATATCACCCACTTCAAAATCGTCTTCTGCACCATCTCTAATAGTTCTTAATGCTTCTTCTGGTGTCCTACCCATTGCATATACTCTACCACTAGGATAACCTCTACCTGTCAATTCAACAACTGTAGGTATGTGAGTAGGTATTTGCCATACACCCATAAACTCCATAGGTTTACCCAATAACTCATTTAAATCATCTTGTGAGTGAAAATCTACCATAACTTTAAAATTATGTGCCAAAATAATTGCTTCTTCTTGTGTAAGTACCAAACTATTTACTATGTAATCAACAATATCAGAATTCATTTTTAAACCACCGTTTTGAATTTTATCTCTAATTTGTTTAAATACCTTTATTGTGAAAGCATCAACAGTTTTACTAACTCTACCCCATTCATCACCGGTATTCTCAGTTAGTAATCTACTATATTGTTCCTCTGTTAATTTTACTTTCATTTTATTAATCTACTAAGTTTACATTATTTTTTATATCGTCTCGATTATCACCTACCCTCTGAGAAAGGTAATCATCTATATATCCATCATCTATGTCCCAGTCAATATTCATTCCATCGTATTCTACACCACTACTCATATCTACATCCATATCATAATATTCTCCATCTTCTAATTGATCTAAAAACTCTTCTTCACTAGATGCGTATCCAGTATATGTACCCATTTGGTATCCGCTTGTATACCCTCTTAATGGAACTTCTTCATTAAGTTCAAACTCACCATAGAACTCTAATGGTTCACCTAACATTTCACTAAGGTCTCCTTCATAATTTTCAGTTATATCAAGTAAATAATAGTTATAACAAATAATTAAAGTTACGGACTCTGGTATTGCAAAATCTTTTGCAATTTTTTTTGATATCATAGGTATATCCCTTTTTTGAATAAAATTGGGGTATTGTTTTCTTATAAAATTATAACATTTTATAATAAACTTATCAACCTTATTACCTATCTCTTTAAAGTTAACACTACCGTCAAGAAAATCTTTATCATTTTCTTTTAATAATCTACTATATTGGCTCTCCCGTAATTTGATCCTCATAGTCTTCGTCTTCAGTTTCTTTTTTATATGTTTCACCTATTATATATGAACCTACAAATGGTGTAAGTGCCGCAAAATACGCACTCATACCTAATAAATCGGCTCCATTAATGATAGTGAAAACACCAATTAATAACCACAAAAGGACTGTTACATATATAACAATCTCCCTTTTACTAGATTTACCAGCCTTAAATATTGAGGTATCATCACTACTTCTAACAGACTCTCCAAACATATATGCCCCCGCAAAACCAGTTAGAGATATAAAATAAGTGGCTAATTCATTAAAGTTAGTCTCAAAATATGTACCTAATACACCTATAGCAACCCAAATAACAATGATTAGATATGTTAAACATTCTCTTTTTGAGTCACAACATCTTCTTAAAAATTTCATAATTGTGTTTATTTATAAATATAGTATAAGCATAAAAAAACCCATCCGAAGATGGGTTATTTGGTTCTATGTTTTTAATTACTTATTTTTTTAATGAAAGGAATAATTCTCTTACACCAAAACCAGTTGTAAAAAATGCATAGTTGATACTACCATTAATGAATAACGCTACCGCTATTCCACCACAACAGGCAGCTTTAAACCAAGACTTATTTACTATTTCAATTATTTTAACCATATTAATTATTTTTATTTATATTATTACTACTTAGTTTCCGTAGTTTCTACCTCACCCATTTTATTTAAATTATGGTGAGCTAAATTTTTCATTTCATTTTTAGCATTTACTACTTTATCATAATATTCTTCCATTGCAGTATCATATTCTTCACTGTGATATTCACCTTCAGGAATTTCATAATCATCCTCATCAGGATATTCTATTTCTTCTTCATTTTCTTCTTCTCTGAAACCTTTTTTATTCATCACAAAACCGCCTACTGGATATGAAGGAGATTCGTTTTCATGATCACCATCTACTTCACAATCAGGATCTATTTCTGAACATATTTTAAATATGTGTTTTACTAATTCTAATGGTGGATACCATGCAGACGTAGTTTTAATTTCTGCAAATTCACTATCGATATCCACAAAAAATTCATCATGATAACACCATTTCGCACCGATATTATCTCCAAACCAACCAAATTCATTTTTTACATCATCAAAAAATCCTTTTGCTAATGCTAAATAATTATCTTCATTATTTTCTTCTACCTTAATTTTTATTTCTTCTAACATTTTCATCACTTCTTTGTTTCCGGTGATGTTAATTGTTGTATATACGTGATTCGCCATTCTTTTTAAATTAAAAAAGGGGACTAATTGCCCCCTTTAAATGTTATTCAGTTTTTATACTGATTCCCCTACCCATTTAACTACTGACTCTAAACCGTAGATTTCAGTAATCTTATTAATAAACCTTTTTGGGTTTTTTCTAATGTAAGTTAGTGATTCAGTTGGGACTCCATTTCCTGAAGGTCCAAAAAGAGTTACTAAAGACTCTTCTCTTGTTTTTTTCAATGTTTTACTCATTTTTTCTAATTTTTATATTTGTTATTATTAATACACAATGTTAGTGATTTTATTTTTAACAATCAACCCCTAAATTAAAAAAAATTACTCTACCTCTAATAATTCTACTTCAAACATTAATTTTTTACCTGCTAATGGGTGGTTTGCATCTACTTTTACATCTTTTTCATTAACTTCCTTTACGGTAACGTTAATTGTTCCTCTATCGCCAGAAGATTGTAATACATCACCTACTTTAACACCATCAGGCATTTGAGTTTTTGGTACAACTGTTACTAACCCATCTAAATATTCACCATACGCTTCGGTAGCTTCTATTTCAATAGTTTTATTTTCACCTTCGTTCATACCTAATAAACCCTTTTCAAAACCAGGTATTAAGTTTCCTTGACCTAATACAGTTCTTAATGGTTCTCTACCTTCTACTAAAGAAGTGTCAAATACTGTTCCATCCTCAAATTTTCCAGTATAGTTGACTTTAATTGTTTTTCCTGTTTCTACTTTTGACATTTTTTTAAAATTTTAATTTTTTTATTAATATATTCAATTATACGAAATAAATATAAAGTAGTAAAGTTATTTAATATATTAAAATTTAATAATAACTTAACACTAAAATATTCAATATATCAATATAATTACGTATTTATGTGTTATGAAAAAAATATTTATAGTAATCATTTCTTTACTATGTATAGGGTGTTCAACAACAAAACAACAAACTCAATGTTTTATTGATTTAAATTATGATGATTACCGAAGTAATATAGATACTACATTTAACTACGCAGAAGACGTTAAAGAATTTTTTATTACTAAAGATAAGTAATTTTTGGTGGAGATGGGGGGATTCGAACCCCCGTCTTGCCCGTCATCCATATGAGATCTTTTTACAGGTTTAGGATAAATGTTTTCTAACATTTCCAAAAATAGAAAGTTCCAACTGGTTTTACAAGCAAAGTCACTTACAAATACTACTTGCTAAAGTATAAGGAACTTTAGGAAACCATACTACTTCCTTTAACATCTTAGCAACTTACAAGTATACTCAGTTACATGATGTGCTCGACATCTAATCTAATTAGGCTGCCATAGCATACTCAGCGTTTCCAGCTAAGGTTTTGATGTAGGTCATCACCCATACCTGAATCTTCACACTTCTCTACGTCAATCAATTCCGTGTCATCCCCATATCTTTGACTATATAATTTTTCTTCCATATATAGTTGTTGGTAATGTTTTTCCACTTCTTCAACATACACTTCTTCGTAAAGTTGTTTAATTCTACCCATAATGATAAATATAATATAAAAAATTCAAAAAAACAAATATTTATTAATATGGAAAAGAGAAAATATACAGTTAATTATAAAATAAATATTAATGAAGAATTAATAGAAGAAAAAAAAGATTTTACTTTAGTTTCAGATAACCCAAATAATATCGATGGTATTAATGTGTTATTAGGTAAGTTAGATGACGTTAACCTAACTATACACCCAAAAGAGATTGTTGTGAAGAAAACTACTATCCCATCTTCCTTAGCTTATGGTAAACATAATAAAAATCTAATAGGGACTGTTCCTAAAACATTATTATATAAAGATTGTAAAGTAGGAGATTATGTAGTATTAACCTTAAATGATGATACCACACGTAGAGGTGAAATTAAGAAAGTAGAAAAAGAAAGTGTTATTGTAGATTGTAATCACCCTTTAGTGGATAAATCTTTAGACATAGAATTAGAAATTATTGATGTAAAATAAAAAAAACCCTCCTAAGAGGGTTTTATGTTATAATCTATTTTATTATTTTAATCAGTTAATAACTGTTTTTTATTTTTCTTTTTACTAGTTAGTCCATCAATTGTACCTTCAATACTATGTATTTTATCGTATAATTTATCAGTCCTACTATCTATCATACGTCTTATTTCATCAAACTCTCTTTCTGTTCTTTCAGAGTTCATTTCATATTCACCCCATAAAGCTCTTTCCACCTCATGTGATTTTTTATTAATATCACTCTCTATGGAGGATATTTCATTATAGATTCTCTCTATATCTTTTTCTTTATCGTAATTACTCATTCTAAATGTTTCTACACCAACCTTACCTTTTAATTTATTAAAAACGATCACAACCGCTAATACGATTCCAACCACCAATAATGTAGACAAAACTGATACTGTTACTAAAATTGTTTCCATAATTTCTATTTTTTTATTTTATTTTGTTATTATAGATTATAACAAATATAAATATAGTAATTAAAAACGTTATAGTAAATGTTTATTGATTTCTCTGATTAGTATTCTTTTTACTATAGGTAAAAATGTTTCTACAAACGGAATCTCTTTATCACTGTATGAACCATAAACTGTTTTGGGTGTGTCACAAATAGGGTTGATGTATTCTTGTTTTATATCTTCATGTGTTTTTAGAGAAGATATTGTGGGTGTAGTGATCGCAGTAGTCCTTAAAGATTTATACTTATTACCTTGTATTAATAATGTATCCATTTTGTAGTGGTAAATAATACTAGTTTTAGAACTCAATATCAAATAACCCTCTTCATTATTTTCTACAATAACACCAATACTTTTAAATGTGATATTTTCTTCTATCTCATCACATATTTTTCTACCTTCCTCTATAGTTCCCTTTAATCTACGTAAAGCATAATTTATTAACTTCTCAACTTCTTTAAAAATATCATCATCTATGGTAGTATATACCAATTCCATATTTTTAAAATCTATAGATGTAAGTTCTTTAGGGGTAAGTTTGTCTTTTTGTTCTAATAGGTCTTTGAGTGATCTGAACTCCTCAATACAGTCAGAAAGATAAGGGTATATTTTTTTTTCTTTAAATTTATTATTAACCTTTTGTAAATAATCTAATAATACATATTTTTTATATTCAAAATCCGTATTATCTTTAGTTAACCAGTCCTTATCTAATTTCTCCATATAATATAAATATGGTGGTAAATTATTAAACTAATTCTTCTACAATACCAATTATTTCACTAAACACTAATACTGATGCAGCAATTACTAAATCGAAGGGAATTAATATATATCCTACTATCCTTATGCCACTTTTTATAAAGGATATTATCTGATGCCATTTTTGATTAGGCATCTTATCTAAGTTTTTATCTTTAGATGGGGGTGTTTTTAACCCTTTCATTAGATTTTTACGCAAATATAATATATCAGTTTTGTCAATTTGTGACAATGGATTCTTTATACCAGTTAATTCCTCAAAGTAAGGATTTAATTCACCTGTTTGTGGATCGTGTGTCGGTACTTGAAATTTTATCTTACTCATAATTTTTATTTTAATTTTTCCAAAAAATTTGTATACATATTAATATTAAACATAATAATAATGATATTAATGTCTTAATACCAATACTTTCGTTATAAAAATGACTTACACATATCGTATAAACTACAATACCTATCCCAAAACCTACAAACCTAACTGGCCAGAAATAACCACCGAAACCTTCTACAGTATATTTAGTTGCATATATATAAGCAAATGATAATGGTAAACCTATTAGTGCCATTGCCCATTCATTATCTTTCGACCACTTCCAAATAAACTGTGAATTTAATTGAAACCATGTGATTATTTGTGCAATTAAAAACATAAATGCACCCGCTAAAAGATATTTATAGTTCATATTTTGTTTTTTGTCTATACAACATTTCTTGAGTTACTTGTTCCCTACTTAAATACGTGAAAGGATTCACCATACCTTCTGCAAATACTTCAAATGTAGATACCCCATCACCATATAAACCGTTTCCACCACCGACTACTGAGAACCATCCACCTTCACCATTATCTTCTAAAGGGAAGTACGCTGATGCTGCAACTCCGTTAGGTACAACATGGTGTGGTTTAAATTTCAAATCTTTAAATGTTTTAACCCCTAAAATATTTGAGGCTTCTTCTTCGGTAAACCCCATTAATCTCACTAAATCACCGTATGATACCAACGCATCTTTACCTTTAATGTACTCTATTATATCTTTGGGTATGTTTTTCATAATTGTAAATATAGTAAAAATATTTTTATAAAACAAACTATTTTATAAATAATCATTTTCTTTTAATTCTTCATTTGTAGGATAACCCACAATTACTCCACAATCATTACATATTTTTAATACTTGTTTTCTATCTTCATAGTATTTTATTGACGTATCTTCATGAGAACATTTATTTTGTATTTCAATTAATTCATCGTTTAATAATTTAATATTATTTTTAATATCATTAACCTTTGTTCTAATATTTTCCATTGGGTAGGTTTTAAGAAATTAAACCTTCTTCTTTATATAGTTTAGATACTCTTTCTCTAGCATAATCACAGAATTTTTCAACTAGATCAATACCAATATACTGTCGGTTCATTTTAGAAGAAGCATATGGTGTTGTACCAGTACCCGAAAAATTATCTAACACTATTTCATTCTCTTTAGAATATAAATCAATAAAGAAAGAAGCTAAATCGGTTGAGAAGGTAGCTTCATGACCTTCTACTTTACCATCGTTATTACGTGCCTCAATAAAATTATAATAATTATTGTAATACTTTTGACCGGTTCTTGACACAGAAGACACTGTTTTGTTTGCTTTAAAGTAAGGAGTCTTAGCGAATATATATACCATTTCTACAATTCTTGTTACCCTATTAGGATGTCCTGAGACAGGCATTGCAGACTTCTTTTTCCAAGCAAATGTATCATAAATTCTAAAATCAGTATGTTTAAATACCTCATTGATTAAGAAATATGGTAATGATGGGTTAAATGTGGTATAACTAAAATTAAACACTATAACCCCATCTTTTTTTAATATTCTTTCATATTGTTTAAAGTTATCAATTATCCACTCTAAGTAATCATCTACGGATTGGTTATCCTTTATTTGATCTTTAGCACCGGGATACTTATGATTATCATTACGAATAGATGCTAAATAAGGGGGGGAAGTTAGAATTAAATCAATAGTCCCCTCATTAATTTTACCCATAGTTTCTACTGTGTCACCACAATATATTTTATTGGTTTCTAAACCTACGTCACTACTATCAATTAGTTTGGTGGGGTATTTAGTTAGGAGAGAATTTTGCGTCTCAATAATACTATCGTCTGTTTTCTCAACATCTACTATCATATCTTCAAATAGTAGGTACTGAACATCCGAAGATTGTTTTCTTTTGGGTCTTTTCATAAAACTTTAATTTAATAACGCTTAGTCATTAATTACTTTAGATTTAGCGTTAGTTATTACTTTTTCTTTTACATCTACATTTTTATTCATAGTAAACCAACTATCTTCATATTGATTTCTACTGTCTTCTATTACATCATAAACAGGGTCTATTTCTAAAAGATATAATTTTCTATATGTCTCTTTAGATAGTATATCCATATTGTCCTTTAAAAAAGATTTCATATCTTCAATATCATTAGTGATATAATCCATAAATTCTTTATACTCAGCACCGATAAATGCAGGTGTACACATTCTAAATTCATCCATTTCGAAAACAAATTCTTTAGTGGTTTGTGTTACACTAAATGTTTCTATTTTTTGTATACCTATTTTCATAATTACTCATTCGTTTATAAATATAATTAAAATACCTCTATATGTCAAACTTATACAAATTGTGACAAAAGTATGACATTTATCATACACATTTAAGTTTAATTTTAATGTTGTGTGGAGCTCTTTCATCACCACCAAAGTAAGGATAAAGATAATATCTTTTGAAGTCTTGTGTACAATGTCTATCTACTTCTACTACCACACCATTAACCCCTAAAATATATTTATCATTTTTTAACTCTAAACTTAAATATATTATTTCATTGATTTCTACAGAAGTTATTTTTTCAAATTCAAAGTTACCGTTTAAATGTCTAAACCATAATATTTCTAAACTATTGTTTAACCATCTCCAACCAAATCTAATTGAGTTATCCATATGGTTATTACCACAGTCAGATACTCCCCACAATTTATTTACGTCCCACTGATTAACAGGATCTTCAGTAGTATATATTGCACTACTGTCGAAAATACATTCAACATTAAATTTATTTTCTCTAGAAGTTTTATATCTATAACCTGATCTATGTTTACCCTCTTTTATTGTAAAGGTTTTAAAACCATTTTCGTCTATCTTAGTACAAGATAAAAAAGAAATCATACATATTAATAACTTTTTCATAAATAATCGTGTTTAAATAAGTCTAATTGCATTCCGTAACAAGGTGTATCTAATACGTTATCTCCATAATTCATAATCAACAACTCCTCTCCCATATTTTGTTTAACACCACTTTTTGCTGCTGCCGCTTTAGCAAACTCTTTTTTCTCCCACACATACTCATGTTTTGGAAACCACTTCCTTAATAACTCAAAATCATAATAACTCAATGAAAACATACCCTTCATTTCTTTCATACAGTCAGCAAGTCTTTCATGATCAGCCCTATCAAAATCATGATTAGAATAGTAATTTTCTGTCTTCCAATAGGGTGGATCAATGTAGAAATATGTTTTTTCTGAATCATATTTTTTAATTACATCCTGAAAATCCATATTTTCTACAAATGTAATCTTATCAAAATGTTCTCTATATTTAGGATTTTTAAGTTTATCCATAAATATCAGTACTTTACACCTATATTTACCTTTATAATCAGTATATTTAGATGTTTCTGGTTTAGAACCTGAAAATATTTGGGTTAACACATAAACGTATTTAGCCGCAATTTCATATTTATTTTCTTCGGTTATTGTAAATTCTGTGTGAAAAACTTCTTTTTGGTACTGATTGAACATCTCCACATATTCTTGGGGGGTATCAGTTACACCTAATTGTTGACAAGGGTATTTTTTAAGTTCATCCCATAATCTATCATAGTTTAAACTACAATCGAATAGATTAGCATTTAATCCATTGAAGTCGTTATACACTACATTCTTAAGGTTAGGAAATAATTTTAAATCCATATTAAAGAATACCCAAAACATCCCCCCAAATGTTTCCACATATGTTTCAATGTCTTTAGGTATGAATGGTACAATCCATTTACCTATTCGTGCTTTACCTCCAATATAACTTATCATATATGTTAAAATTAATTTAAAAATGTGTAAATGTCAAGTGTATTCTACACATTATTTTTAAATATAGTATTATTTTTCGAGTTTTTCAATTATTTCATCAATAATTCCGTATTTTAATGCTTCTTCGGAATCTAACCAGTTATCTCTGTTACAATCAGCTAATACTCTTTTTTTAGTTTTACCACAGAAATCTGCTAACATTTGGAATAATTTATCATTATACTTTTCTGCTTCAGCAATACTAATTTTCATATCTTCAACGTGACCTTGTGCACCTGCGGATACTTGATGTAACATAACTTTTGAGTTAGGTAGTGCAAATCTCTTACCTTTTGTACCATTACCTAATAAAATTGATCCCATAGATGCAGCCATACCAGTATTAATAGTTACTATATCTGATTTAACATAATTCATAACGTCTACCATAGATAAACCTGATTTAACTGATCCACCAGGAGAATCGACATGCATTATAATATCTCTCTTTTCTATATTATCTAAAAACATTAATTGTGCCTGTACTACTGTACTCATTTGATCGTTAACTGGACCAGCAACCCATAAAATTCTATCCATCATTAACCTAGAGAAGATGTCCATCTGAGTAACTCTCATTTCTCTTTCTTCTAAAATATATGGAGTGAGACTAGAAGACACCATACTACTACTATAAACACTATCTTGTAATTTTTCCCAATAATGGAATTGTATCCCACTAACCCCTAAATGCTTCATTGCATAATTTTTAAATTCACCGTAATAATCTAAATTTACCATTCTTTTTGTTTTTTTTATTTTTATTTATTTTATACCTTAAAAAATTCTTTTACATATTCTAATATTGACCTTTTAGGTTTTATGAAATCTATGTCTTTAGTGTGAGTATCGTTTACTTTAAACACAATACATAGTCTATGATATCCATCAAAAATAGGTGAGTAATCTCCCTTGTTAATAACCCATTTAAACTCTAATTGTGAGTGTGAAACAAACCCATCTTTACAATATATCCCCCTATTAGAATGGGTTATACTATCTAATATAATTTTATTATACCTTTCCCACCACCTAGTCTCCATCAAACTTTCTATAAAACAATTATATTCTTCTGAAGATTCAAATGAGTCAAAGAAAGGATTTCCTTCCTTCCATTTATCTTTAGTGGGTGATACTTTAAGTATTGGTTCAGAATATAGTCTATACTTTTTAAGTTGGTTTAAGCTTAATTTTTTTATCTCATATAAATTACCATCTTCGTCAATTGCGTCACACTTAATAAATTTAGAAAACTCTAAAATAGGTTTAAATTTTTTAGGACATTTATCTAAACTACATAATTTATCTATATTATTTTTACCTTCACCAGACCAATATAGTCTCGGTCTTTTCATATGTCTACTTAAACCATGTATTCTACAAATATACTCTTCAAAATCTTTATTAGTTTTCATATTCTACTTTTTTATTATCAACTATTATTTCTTTACTTACTGGTTCATAAAACTCAACAAACATATTATGTTTTTCACATATTCTTATTAGAAAATATTTAGATATCCATAAATCGTTTTCATTGACAGAATTACCTTCACTCATTAAGTTATATTCCCACTGACCTAATAATTCTTCAGCGTTTATATCAGTAATTTTTAAACCTGCAGATAAACACGTATCTAAATGTTCTTCCATTATTTCTCTACCTAAAACTTTACCGTAACCTATACCACAATGTCCACCAGATGATTTTCCAAATTTATCAGGGGAAACCGTTCGTGGGAGAATATATTTTTGTTTAAACCCAAACAAAAACTTTTCTTCTTCATTAGTAGTTAATCTTTCATCAGTCATTGATGTATCACACATAACTAAGAATGATTGTTTTCTTTTGGGGTCCACCACTACTCTGTTAGGAATTAAAAGAGATTTCACACCTTTATCTCCCCATATAGGTAATTCTTCGGGACAAGGACCGTTTTTTCTTAATGCATTATAGTTAGGATATTTATGTGGATCAAAATCCCATATTTTAGTTTTACCTCTTAAGGTATCTTCTGAATCTACCCAAATGTATTCTAATTTTATTAACATTTTTTTATCTTTTATTTCTATTCCACCAATTCATTCGCTTTAAATTTTTATAGATACTATAGGGTTGTAATATAATACCAAATAAAAATCCGTAAACTGCAATAAATGTTCCAATAACCGGCCATATAGGGATCCAACCTTCGTTATATTCTTCTAATACAGGACCAGGAACATAGAACGCCATAAATATCCCAAATAACGCCCCTATAAACTTACCAATTCCTTTTCCATTATTAAAATAGTGATCAGTAAAAACCCATGTAATATAATTTTTAGGTGTTTTATCTTCTTTCATAATTATTTTTTTAATTGTTGTCTATAATTATGCCATAGACTTATTTTTTTTAGCCGATTGTTTCGCTAAATCTTCTTGTATCTTTTTTTGTTCTTGTAAAGTTTTAATACTTTCAAAAATACCAATATAGTCATCTATACTATACTGTCTTAATACCCCACTAAAAGTAGTTATATCTGGTTTACTGATTGATAACTTATCATTCTCTAAACTATATACTATTTGTGCTAATAAATCTTTTACAACGTAATCTTTTTGGTTATCTTGTAATTGATCAAAGATAGGCTCATTGATTTGAATAATTACGTCATAGTCAGTCATAAATTTAACAATATCTTGTGCTTTAGTCACTTGCCCAAAGCAATCTTTTAAAGATTCGTTAGATAAAATCTTTATATTTACAAAACCAGGTATTCCACTATTATTTATGTGTTTATTAAATATCTCTTTTGTTTCTTCATATACTTCTTGAAATTTTGCCATAATAATTTTTGTTTTTTTTTCTAATTTAATTCTTTTCTTTTAAAAAATCAAATATTTAAAGACTCAATTGTTCTTTTATTTTCTTCATTAAGTGATTTGGGTATGTCAATCCATACTTCTACCATCATATCACCTATAATACCTTCTCTCACTAACCCTTTCTTTGGTACTCTAAGTATGTGACCAACCTCAGTACCTTCTTTCACTTTAATCCTTATTTTACCGTCTAAGGTTACTAATTCTGGTGAACAACCCAAAACTAAATCTTTAAAAGATAAATTTATTCTTTGGTGTATATCTTGTTTTTTTCTTTTAAATATATCGTGAGGAACTTCTACTATATTAATAATTAAATCACCACTATTACCCTGTTTAATTGAATTACCTTTACCACTTAATACTAAATATTCACCGTCCATAATTCCTTTAGGTATTTGAAAATCAGTTGTTTCTTCTTTTAAGTTAACCCCTATACCATTACATTTTTTACACGCTTTTACTATGATACTTCCATCACCATTACATGTAGGGCAAATAACCGTATTTTGAATTTTACCAAAAGGTGTATTACTAACTCTATTAATTCTACCCATACCATTACACATAGTACACTTTGAGGTTTCACCACCAGTTGACTTACATTCGGTGCATGAAACATTTCTTTTATATTTTATTTTTTTGTAAACACCACTATACACATCCTCTAAAGATAGTTTTATATTAACTCTTATATCAGCCCCTTTAAATCTTTTTTGTCTTTGGTTTCCACCACCACCAAAAGGGTTACCTTCTTCACCAAAAAAAGAACTGAAAATATCCCCCATATCAAATCCGCCACCGCCAAAAGGGTTACCCCCTCTACCATCAGTTGTACCATACGTATCATAATTTTGTCTTTTTTTTGGATCAGATAAAACATCATATGCTTCTGCAGCTTCCTTAAACTTTTCCTCCGATACTTTATCATCAGGATTTTTATCTGGATGATATTTAATAGCAAGCTTTCTATAAGCTTTTTTTAGGGTAGTATTATCTACATTTTTATCTACACCTAATACTTTATAATAATCTTTTGTCATTCTATATTATTTATTTATAAATAATAAGACTTATTTTAATAAAAATAAAGCAATGCAGTATAGAATTATTATAACTAGTAATAACAAAAAGAAAAAAATATTATTTAAAGGTAGTGATTTTTCATTTGCTCGTAAAAAATATTTTATATATAAAGACAAAAATAAAGTATTATTTAGTAGAGATCATATTGCATATAAAAAAGTTAAACCTGTTAAGTATGAATTAATACTACTAAAAGAATGGGAAAAAGATGATGTATCGTACACAACAAGAGATAGTATGGGTAGAAACGTTGAGGTTGGGGATATAAATAAAAAATGGAGTATAATTGAAAAGTGTGACTATTATTATGAGGAAAAATTTACTGTTTTTAATTCGGATATTAGATTAACATTAATAGACATAATAAAATCTTTTATAATGAAAAAACATACTGGAATAATAATAAAACAAGTTAACTATATAAACAATAAATTACTTATACACCAAAACAACGACTTCGATATTATCTTATGTAAGTGTGAAAAAGATTGTGAAAAATTATATAATCTATTATATAATTTTTATAAAAACAATAACATACAAAATATAATGTTTACCGGTAAAGTAAGTAAGAATAAGAAATCTACTTATAAACTTATTAAGGAAAAAACTGGTTGGGATGAGTTCAAACTATATAGAACTAAATCTCGACCTTAAACTAACTGACTTTCTAATTCTTTAATTAACCCATCAATTTTATCGTATTCATCTTTAGTTTCAATATATAGTGGATTTATACAAACTATTTTTTCTTCAGTGTCAGTAGGCATAAAGAATAATCTTACATTATCACCTTTTTCATCTAAATACTTTTTTACATTTTCACCATATGCTGCCACTAATTCAGCGTTACTAAACAAATCTCTACTAAGATAAAATACTAAAAATAATGGTTTATCTACCGGATCTTCATCCTCTTTAAACTTTTCTAATGAAACATAGGTAATATCTACACTATCTATTTCGTATTTTTCACTTAACTCTTCTTCCTTTCTCAATCTATCTTCATCCCCATAAATGTCATAACATTCTAAAGAGTTATTGTTTTGATCTTTCAAATACACTAAATACGACCTTTTTCCGTTTTTAAGTGAATAATTTTTAGTTTCTATTTTCATTACATTTCATTATACTGTTTTGTTATTATGATACAATAATAATCATTTTTTTTGGTACAGTAAATGTTTATATAAATTTTTTAATGGATTCAGTTATCATACTTTTAGGTGGTAAACCACTTTGTCTCCATACTATATCCCCTTCCTTAAATAATAAAAGTGTTGGTACACTTCTAATACCGTATTGTGCGGCAGTATCTCTGTTTTTATCTATATCAATCTTTATTATTTTAGTTTCATCTCCCATCTCTGATGCCACTTGTTCTAATAGTGGTGACATCATTTTACAAGGTCCACACCAAGTAGCATAAAAATCTACCAACGTAGGTGTAGTAGAATTAATTATTTCATTAAATTTTCCCATAGTATTTTATTTATTATTAAATATACGACATTATAGTAAAAAAAAAAGAGGATACTAATTAAAATATCCTCTTTTAAATATTATGATGTCGGAATGGGGATCCAGTTATTATTTTACATATAAACTGTATTATATGGTAGATTTGGTAACTCAGCCCCACTGAGTGTCTTTGGTTTACTTGAGACAAATTCAAGAGGTATGTTTTATGACCTTAAGTGTGAGATTATCTCACGTTTAAACTTACCTATGGTCACCCCCTTTATAATTTTTGGGTAAAGGGAGAATAAAACCTCTGTTCTACTTTCTAGTTTTAAGTTAGAGTTTGCAGAAACCATTCGTTTTACATCAATACTAAAAATGGTAGCGGAATTGTATGTGTCCGTTTTTATAACTTCCGGCTAACCAGAAGGTTGTGGTTCAGACTACCACTTTCGATCTTGGTTTTAGTTTTTAACTTTGCCGCAATCATTCCTTTTTACCATTTTATGTCAAAGAACTATACCGTTATATTCTCATATCTAACACTATCAACAGTTTTCATCATTACTGAATAAGGAGTTAAATTCTCCCCATTTAATACTGACTTTAGTATTGATGGGCTAAATCCTGAGATTAAAGCGGTGTTCATATCATCCTGTTTAACAGGAAAATTATCATTACCTCTGGAATTAAGATTCCAAAATACTATTGCTGGTATTTCATAACCAGATTCTTCGTATTTTGTTTTAACCATCTCCATTGCAGTAGGATTCCAATCAGAAGAGTCTTCCCAACGGTTTACTGTCGCTGCATCGAATTCCATATCTGATAATATTAATATTTTTGTCGGCATTTCCTCTAAAGGAATATTATGAGTTACTGCCTGATTCAACAACAAATCAAATGTTGCCGTTAAATTTGTACTCATACTCCAATTAGCACTTCTTAACTGTTGTAGTTTACCTTTTAGTGAATCACCAGTTAAGTACTGTAAACTCGGTGTTGAAGAAAAAGTTAAGAAACTATCTTTAAATGTTCCTTCATTCCTTTCTGAAATATAGATACCTAATGAGATTGCCACATCCATACAAGTAAGTGTTGGATTATTACCTGCGGGACAACTCATTGAACCTGAAACATCAACCATTGGTAAAACTCTATCCTCATTACCTTCCATAAAGTTAGGTAAATTATCCCATTGATTTTGAGAAACTGTTTCATCAACACCCGTATACAAAGTCTTTAAAATATCGTAAGGGTATAATGCCCCACTATTAACTGTAGTCTTACCCTCTTTAAGGTCTTGTACAAATTGATTATATCCTTTTTCATCTCTCCTCCAAAACGCTTTTTGGTATCTTGCAGATGCCAATGAAGGTATTTTAGAGTAGTCAATTTCTTTCCAACGGTCTGAACACATCTTAGTTTCTACTACATCTGTCAAACCTACTAATCTTTTTCTTAATTCTTTTGGTGATACCTTTAATGATTTCCTTACTTTATTGAATACTTCACCTTTACGTGGCATCCATTTAGCACATAAACCATCTTCATTACCTAATGCGGTTACAATTAAATCTATAACCATACCTTCTAATTCAGTACCAACTAATGTAAATACATCATCCCATCTTCCGTATTCGGAAATAAGATGAACATTCTTTTTAACCACATCTGGTGAAAGTTTTACTAAGTGAGAAATAACATCTCTGAATATTTGTCTCTCTCCTGCACCTTCCCTAACATCTCTTACCCAAAAAAGAATACGAGTAGCTACCAATGAGTTCTCACTATATGCTTTAGAAAATTTTTCAATCAACCTAAGTGGATTTTTCCCTCTCATTGCCCCAATAGAGAAAAATAAATCTACACAGTTATTTAGTGTAGTGTTATTCGTAGACATACCATTTTCGGTTAAAGGTGTTTGTTGTTCCTCCATTTCTCTGTATTTAGTCATTGAATTTCCCATTTCGGTTGTTTTTTAATTGTTGTTCTTTAAAAGTGTGATACAAATATATAACAAAGATACGGTAAAGTCAAATTTTTTTTGGTTTTTTTTTAAAAAGTTAATTTATAACCTACCCCTCTGATAGATTTAAAGAAGGTATTAGGGGATTTATCCTTCTCAAATATTTTTCTCAAAGATAGTATGACATTATCTATGGTCCTAGTTTTAATATAAATATCATAACCCCAAATCTTTTCTAAAATCTCTTCTCTGGATACAACCTCATTATTTTTACTAATTAATAGTTTTAATAATTTTACTTGTCTCTGAGTAAGTCTATGTTCATTATTTATTTCATCACTAACAATAAATGACTTAAAATCTATAGTATGATTACCTATGTTTATTTTATCAGTAGTTACATTATTTACGTTCTTACCAAATAATTTAATAAAGTTTATTATTTTATATTTAATTTCTTCAAATGATAACGGTTTAATTAAATAATCATTAGCACCGTTTCTTAATAATTGTAACATTTTAGTTTCGTCATTATGAAAACTAAGATATATAATCGGTGTTTTATTATCCTCCAATCTAATTGTTTGTACAAGGTCTAACCCTTCAACATCCACTAATTTTTCATCTAAAATTACAACATCAAACCTAGACTCCCTAATCTTAGTAAGCCCTTCTTTACCATAAACAACCGAAACACACTCAAAAATTTGGGTGTCGAATTGTTCAGTAATTGATGAATGGATTTCTTTATCTACACCAATTATTAATATTCTATTTTTTTCTTCCATAATTAATTATCAAACCAAAATACTATTCTTATATCATCTGGATCACCAAATTTCTGTAAATCAGGAACCATAGTTTTAAAGAAATATGTGTCTATACCCATATCGTATAACTCTTGTGCACTCATATTATAATACTTACTATTCATTAATTCTCTTAATGTTAAGTAACTATGAGAATGAGCATCTACTCCCCAATCATCTGATATATCTTTTATTTCATCACTCACATCATCAGGTAATTGATTATCATATCTATCAGGCACCACCCTATCCATTGATGTGTCTCTTACACCTGCTAATGCACCAAATAGTCTATAACACCTGCCACCATAGGGTTGATCACTATAAGGATATGGTAATAGACCTTTTTCATGTGACTCATACCAATCTGAATGTTTATCAGCCATATTTTTTGGAATATAAGAACCAATAATATACTCTTCTAATTTATTAGAGGGTTCTTCACCATCTCTCCATTTTTGTAAAATAGTCCATCCTTCATCCTCAGTTATACCCATATTAGTCACTAAATGTCTTACTATAAGACTAGCACCATAAGATTGAAAAAATACATTTCCCATCTTATCCCAATTATGTGTAACTGGATTTTTCTTTTCCACATACATGTGTATATCACATCCCATACCTATAAATATTTAATTTTTTGTAAATATAGTAATTTATAATTAAAATTCAAAATTACCTGTGTCGAAAAAGTTGGTTACTGATTCTTCTAAGGGATTAGGTTCATCGATATTACAATTACCCTCTATCCATTTATAAACTGGACTACCTTGTATATAATCTACTCTAATTGTAAGTCTAGGTTCATATGGCCTTGCCCCTTCAGTTGACCACTTTAATTTATAACTATCTTTAGGTAGGAAAATATAATCCTCAAAAAATATACCTACAGTTACATCATTAATACTTTTAACTATTTTCCATCCCTTACCACTTTTACTGTCTAATTCATCTTGTAATTTATTCTTTAATTTTTCTAAAACATCACTAAATCTACCCATATATTCATATCCTTCCCTTTCTTCTTTAGTGTAATTTTTAAATGCGCCATAAAACTCAATTAAATGGTAACCATTTTCATAAGGTGATTTTTTAACTTCTATTGGGTCACCAACGTTTAAATCAATATTTTCATCAGTGTTTTTGAAACCAGTTAATGTGATTGTTGTTAATGATTTAATATCATATTTTAGTGTTCCATTAGTTATAATTTCACTATATGTATCAGCCGTAATAGAGTCAACACTCATATTAGAATCACCAACTAACCTCAGTAATTTTTTGTTGTAACTCTTATCCGCAGAAATTATAGAACTATTACCCTCTCCTGTAGTTACTTGGAAATATTTAACCCCACCACATATAGTACCAAAACGTTGTTCGTATTCATCCGCTGGTGAAGGTTTTTTTGTAGAAACATACTGTATAGGTAAACTATCTAGTCTATCAAAACCTAAATTAGTTAAAAACTTATCCACTGTAATCGGTGTAGGGACAATTTTAGAATCTGAAGCCTTAGATGATTTGTTTATTTTATTTTTTATATCCCAATCTCTATCCCCTTTATTTATTAGTCTTATTTGACCTTTATTAATTAAATTTGTAGATGTTAACCTATACAAAATACCTCCCATATTACTTAACCCATAATCCGTTAATATGGTATTTCGCATTATTATAGTCTGTCCTTCTTTAGAAAAAATTACCTTCATAATACTTTCTTTAAGATCATCAATAGTGTAAGTAGTATATATTTGTTTTTCTCCCTTTGGAATTGAATCAATTCTCTCTAAATTATTTAAAGTATCGTTAGATATAGAACCTATTGACCACTTACCATACCTATATGTTTTATCTTCTTCTATTTGTTGTTTTAATAAATCATTAAACTTTATATCATCTTGTATAGTAATCTCCTCAACATCTTTTTCGTTTTTCAAATTTAATTTAATAAACAAGTCAGGATTTTCTTCCTTAAATTTCTGTAATTTACTTAGAAACTCATCACTTACTTTAGGGTCAGTGTGTATCCTATTTCTATTAATATCGTCTATTAGTTTTTGATTATTCTTAATCCACCCTTGTAATAGTTTTATGTCTACATCCAACGATTCTCCGACTTTAATCGGAATATCATAGTAAGTATTAATAACCTCCTCATATTTTTGAGTGGATTCTTCGTAATTACCTGACCTATAAAAGTCTACACCCTCTTTTATAGTTTTTTTAAGGTATTCTTCTATTTTTTTAGTTGCATCAAAAATATAGGTATTTAAATTATTAATAATATTTTCTCTACCTGGTCTACCATTTAAAATATCATTATTTATGTGAGTATTTTCATTAAAAATATCTAATGCAGTAATAAAAAATTTTATAGATTTAGTAGGGATGTCCTTGTTTTTTTGCCCGTTAATAAGATTATTAAAAAAACTCATTATAAGATTTTTTTTATCTTTTAATTCCTTACCAACACCTCTTAATTTATCTTTTTGTTCATCAGGTATATCTAACTCATTCACTACCAATTTACCGGTATCAAAGAATTCTTCTACTATTATGTCTAATGATTTTTTATCCATATATTAATAAATATCCCTTTAATTGGAATACTTATTAATCAGATAATTTAAATTATCTTGTAGGATATCTTTGGCGATGAACTCACCTTCTTTCATTGAATCTCTGTCGTATAACATTATACCATTATTGTCTGGTGTTTCACCTGCAAATAAATCAATGTATCTATAATTAGGGTAGTCCATTGCCATTTTAGCTGCGTTAGACTTACTCTTAACTTGTATTAAGTACACCTTACCCTCTAACTCCATAATCATATCAATACCGTACTTCATATCAATAAAATTACCGTTGTTACCGTGATAAATTAACTTAAACCCTTGTTTTTCCAATAACTTAATGGTTAAATCTTCTATTTCATCACCAATTATAGTATTCTTTCGAGTATTATATGTATATTCATCATACTCATCTACAGTAAAATATTTTTCTAATAACCTATAGAGATGTGATGACTGAGGGTTCTTTCTTGTGGGTTTACCACCGTTTCTTAAATTTAAAAGAAAGTTCTTAATTTCTGTAACATTCATATGTTTAAGTTCCTCTATTTTACCACCCCTCATAAACAATGTAGTAAGTAGTTCTGCCAGATCACTCCAACTAGTGTTTAACTTATTTACAAATACCCATTCTCCTTCTTTATCCCTTACTAACTCACAACTTAGTAATCTTTGAGAGGTATAGTAACCATCTTTTAAGGATATGTCTTTAAATTTACCTGTTTCGTACAAATACTTTAATGGTTCTTGAAATGTAGGATTCATATCCCTATCATCTTTACGAGGTAATAACAAAGTATCAATTAGTGGTTGCATGTCTAAACCATCTTTTTCTTTTAACCATCTACCTAATACATTCAGTTTATCACATACACCTCTTTCTTCACCTTTAAACCTTTTACAGGTGTAATAAGATAACCTCTCTTCAATACTACGTTCTTCTAAGACTTTATCGACTACTTCTCTTTCTTTAGCTTCATATTCTACACTAGGATGTTCTAAACCTAATTCTTTTTCTTTTTCTTTTACTTCATCATTTAAAATAAAATTAACAAAGTCATTTATGTCGTTTTTTTCTTCCATATTATATAAATTTTACTATTTTTTTATCTATTTTTTGGGTAACGTAATCAATTTCTTTAACTAATACTGTTTCTTTATTAGTTGATGTGAACTTTTTATCATATAAATAATAATAAAGGTTTTTTTTAATATTATACTCTTTTTTTATTAAATTTTTTTGTGATACAGTTAATGCCCAAAGCATATCTTCTTCAGAGTTAAGTTCTTTATATTTAACTTGTTTACCTATATCACTTTTTAACACCATAGTAGTCCACGTAGGACAGGTAGATTTTTTAATAAATTTTTGAAATACTATTAAAAAACCAAATATTAAAAATTTGTTTTTTGTAATTTTTTTATTTTTATATAAAATACAATCTTCGTCTTTAGTATATGTACCATATCTAACACTAATATTTAAAGGGAATACATGAGAAAAATGTTTATATTTATATGAAAATTCCATAATTTTATCTTTTTTATATACCATATTAAAAGTTATATGATCATATATTTTTAATTTAATAATATCCATTATATCTTTTATATATGTAGATGCAATCCAATCATCATCACCTAAACCTACCATATATTCTCCTCTTACCTCATTTACCAACCTATTACATTTTTCATATAGTGGGGTATCTCTGTCATCTACAAATACAATTACCTCAATTAATTTCTCACAATTATTTTCTTTAATTTGTTTTTCTAACTCTTTTAATAGCCTATTAAGGTGTTTACTTCTTTCTACAATAGAAGGTATACCAATTGATAATAATTTTTTCATTTAAATAATACATTTCTTTTAGAGTTAATAATAAAATTATAAATTTCGTTAGATTCTGTACTACCAATAGAATTTAACACTTTAATTTTTTCATCATATATTTTATCACCCTTTAACATATCCAAAATTGATTTAATGTGTTGAATTTTATTCTCATCATAATTTCTTTTTATACCTATCTTATTTATTGTAGTTTTTATTTGATTATCTCTACCACTAAGTAAAGTAAAAGGTAAAATATTTTTTAATATTAGTGATCCCGCACCAATCATTACGTGTTTTCCTATATTAGTATTTTGGTGTATCAATGTACCGCCACCCATATTACTGTAATCATCAATAAAACTGTGACCGCCTATTTGCACTGAATTGGATAGTATAACATTTTTCCCTAATATAGTATCATGTGAAACGTGTGAATAATTCATAAGATAACACCCATCACCAATAGTAGTTGGTGTATCTTTCGATGTAGACCTACTAATTGTTACATATTCTCTTATAATAACATTATCTCCAATAACAACATTAGTATCAATATTACTATCAAAGTTTATGTGTTGGGGATCAGTACCAATTATTGCACCATCATATATTTTAACATTATCACCTATTACTGTACCTGAATATATTGTGACGTTATTACCTATTTGGTAATTACTACCAATTATTACGTCTTTTGATATTTCACAATTATTACCTATTTTTTTTGAGAATGGTAATTTTTCAAAATTATTAATTATGTTCTCCATTATTAATAAATCTACTTAAAAAAAATGACAATGTAAAATTATTTTTGTTTAAATATAAAAGTTACACCTGCTATGTTAACTTCTATTTCTTTGTTGTGTTGGAAAGAGGAATTATTATTGTTTGTTTTATAAAATAATTCCTCATCTAAATGTCTATGAGTTTTAGTATCTAAATAGTAAGTAAGGGTAAGTTCTTCAATAGGTATTACTTTATTACTTACACATTCATTGGCAATTTCTAAAACTTTTTCTAAATTCATTTTATAATATATTTTTAACTTTTAACCAAAAGGTAGTCCACCTACTTCGTTTTATTTTTTTAACTTTATTACCATTATTTTTGATGTGATTACCCAAACCATTTTTTATATCTTTAATAAATTGTTCTTTTTTAAGTTGGGTTTTTTCACGATCCATCTCAATGCCGAATTGTTCTCTTTCTATTTCATCCATACCACAAATATAATTAAAAAATTCTGACTAGTGAAGAATATAAGGTAGGGAATAATGGTTTAGGTAACGATTCTAAATCAAACCATCCCCAATCTATATTTTCATTACACAGATTACATTCGTATTCTTTATCACAATAACCTATATAAAAATCGAAGTATGGTATTAGTTGATTTTGATGTTCGAAAAACTCATACTTAATATTTTTATCATTTATTCCTGTCTCTTCTTTTAATTCCCTTTTAATTCCTTCTAAAGAGGTTTCTCCTTTTTCTATACCACCAGATACTATAGACCAAGTTTTAGAATAACTTGACTCTTTAGATCTCTTTAATAATAAAAATTTATTTGTTTTCTTACAAATTAATAAAACTCCTCCATACTTTCTCATACTATTAAAGTTACGCTAAAAACTTCTCTTTGTCAACGATAAAGTATTCTAAAGGTACATAACCCATATAATTATTTCTGAAATAATTGTGCCCGTAAAATGTGTCATCAGTTATTTGTACACCTCTTTTAGTTCCTTTGTCCCAACCTGATCCTGCAGAATGAATCATACTAACTTTACCACCATTTACATCCGTAACAATTCCAGTATGTCTATATTTTTTACCATCAAATAATAATATATCACCAGGTTTTACCTCATCATAATTGTCCTTACCACCCTTAAATCCTTCTTCTCTTTTTAAAGTAGATGTGGTGTCTCTACCAGGTGAATCAACTCCTTCCACATGTCTAAATGTCCAATCTACTAATCCACTACAATCACCTCCAGTGCCGTCAAATGTACCACCCCATTTATAAGGTTCACCTATTCTTTCAGATGCTTTAGCAACTACTTCTCTTCCAATTCTATCGATTTCTGTTTCATCTACTTCTGGTTCTTCACTATCATCTTCATATTCTTCTTCATCCTCATCTCCTTTATAGTGTACATCTTCATCATCACCCATAATATTTTCATCGTCCAAACCTAATATTATTATTTCATCTACTGACATCGCATGTTCATCTGCTAATTCACCTACCTCATTCCACAATTCAGTATATGTTTTTGGTCCGACAATTCCATCCCATTCTATTGGTTCTATAAAAACGTCTTTTTGAAATTCTCTTACTGCCTCAACACTATCTGGACCGTAAATACCGTCAATAACAGGTACACCATCACCATAGTGACCGACATCGTAACCCAAAAGAGTTAACATAGTTTGAACTCTATTTACATAATTTTTATTGTTTCTCTTATACCTTTTTAGGTATTTTCCACCTAAATCTTGTTGCCACATATCTGCGGTAGTACTTAAATTAGATAATGTTGTAGATGTTTCTGATTCTAAACTATCTTCTTTAAGTCTTTTTAACTGTCTTTCACTTATTATTATTTTCATACCACTCTTTTATTTTTATAAATTTTAAATTTATTTTATTTTCGTTAATTGCACTAACTATTTTATTTTCTTCATTTAAACTTACATTAATAATCACATCTTTAATTTGATTATTTTTATCTAAATATATACTTTCTTTATCCCACTCAACATTAAATAGTTTTTCAGTTTCTTCATAAATATTTAAAATCACATTATTAATAGGTAATTCATTAAAAAATTTTTTATTAACTAATTTTAAATTTAATTTATTTAAAGAAATAACATTTTCTTTTAATACTCTACTCTCTAAGTTTTTAATAATTGAATCTTTTAAATACCTACCCCAACCATCTATTGGTTGGTTTTCTTTATTTTGTTGTTCAATTAAACGTTTATACTGAATATTATTGACTATTACCCTCATTATTACTATCTTTAGTTTATAATAAATAGTTAAAAAAAGTAAAAAAATGAGTATTTTAGTAAGTATTTTAGTTTGTTACGGTATATGTAACATGATAGTTTTTGGTAGTATATTTGAAGGTTTAAGAGATAAATTAAATTTATATTCTCCAGATTTTTGGGGTAAATTATTTAGTTGTATGATGTGTTTACCTTTTTGGGTAGGAGCATTTCTTTCTACCACCACACATTTATTGGGTTATACCCAATTTTCACCATTATCACATTATGGGTTAGATAATATTTATATTGCAATATTTTTAGACAGTTGTTTATTATCTGCAACCACTTGGTTAATACACACATTACAAGAACATTTTGAGGCATAAAAAAAGAGGAATTAATTTTCCTCTTTTTCTAAAACTTTTTCTATATTAACTTTAGGTGGTAGTTCTACTTTATTAATTGTAGGTTGTAAACTTCCATCTACGTGTCTTCCCTTATTTGGTACATTTTTAGAAATGTCTTCTAATGTAGGTTCTGTTAAATCAGGAAAAACAAATTTAAGTGTCTCTAACTGATTTAAACTTTTATCTGTAAATAATTGTTTTAGTTCTTCAATCTTAGCTTTTAATAAAACTAATTTATTTTCTTTTTCAATATTTACGTTGATAACATGTTCAACGTGTGTTACCACATCATCAATAGAATCTTTAGGATCTTTAGGGAAAACCATAAAATAATTTTTATTATTATTACTTGGTTTATAAGATACTTTATTAGATTCAAACATATTCCAACCTTCTTTAATTATCAAATCTACAACAGGTAAATCTTTTACAAACCTTAATCCTGTTACGTATGGTCTTAAACTATTTAATTTATCTTGTATCATATTATATTTTTATACCCTCTATTAAAGTTATTATAATATAGGATATAGACATTCCTAAAATTAATAAAGAAGGTTTACCCAGTTTAAATTTTTCACCATCTTTAAAACTTCTTACTAAAAAAAATGTATTTCTAATAACATTTAATGTTGATAGAATTAATAAAAACAAAAATACTTTATTAAGAATGTCTATACCCATAATTACTTTTTATTATACTGAAACAGTATCTGTTTTCTTTAACTCAGAAACTTCTATTCTCATAGTTTGACAAAGATTTTTAATGTCCTGACACCCTTTTCTAACTCTTGTTCCTGCAGCCTTATTATTTTTTTCATAAAATTTTACTGCATCTTCTTCTAGATTTGCAACTAATGTTTTTAATGTTTCAAAATTTTCCATTTGTTTTAATTTTTAATTTTTATTATTATTCTTGTTCCACACTTTCTCCAACACTATTTGATGCAGTTATCTGAGCCAAATATTCTGTGAGAGTGTTTATTTTATTATTTACGTTAACAATAGATTCTAATATTTTAGTAAACTTTTCTTTTCTTTCTCTTGCTTCAACAGATAAATTATTTAAAGTATAATTTAAATCTATTTCTAACGTATCTCTTTCAGATATTAAATCTGACAAAACTATTTCTAAAAACTTAATTTTGTTATTCATATATGTAACTATAAAACTATTTTAGGTAAAAATAAATACTAAAACCTATATTTTTAATTTAAAATCTAAACTTTTTTCAAAAATACGATATAGTTCTAATAAGACATCCATATCCGATCTAGTCTTTAACCTATAATATTTAAAAGACATATTAGGGAACTTATCTAATTTTTCTATGACATCTTTTTTATTTGAGGTATTATAAAATAATTCCATATAAAAATTAAAGAAATACTCTTTTAGTAACCCTATTTCCATAAATAAAATACCTTCTTTACTAAAGTTTTTAATATTGTGGTTAAAACACCACTCATAATGACTTTTAATATCATCTTCATTATTTATTACATCATCACCTAAAAATGTATTATTAATTTTTCTATTTAAGGTCATAATAAAATCATAATATAAATTACATTTATCATAATTTATATTATTTGCCTTATATAACAATGTCATCTCTTCCATTGTTAACTCCTTAGTAATGTATTGTATAAACTCTGCACTATTCATATGACATTAATATAACTATACTTTATAGTGTTTTAAAGTCTTTACTAAAAATAAATTATTTTAAAGTGATAATAACATATTGATTAGTTCTGGTTGGGGGAACATGTCGAATTTAGTAGTTCTACAATTAGTATGTGACCACAAACCTTTAGTATTAGTACACATTGACACACTACATTCATCGAATGCTTTTGCACCTTTCTCTCTTACTAACTCAGGTAACCCTTTTCTTATATCAATACCATCTCTATCACCGATATACCTCAATAGTTTTTCTAATTCAGAAATCTGTTTATCACTGTATCTATGCCAGTGTTTAAACCCCCTAAATTTCTCATCTAACTCAACTACTTGACTTGGGTGAGCCTCAGTACCAACATAAGTATAAAACTTACCAGATGTCTTCTTTACCCATGTTCTCTTACCATCAATTCTTTTATAATAACCACCTTCAGTTAAATAACCAAAATTATTAACTTCGATACCAACAGAAGCTCTATGCATTATATTATTTCCAATACCTAAATGCCAACCATAACCACCTTCCGGAAATGCTTGTACTGTAACCCCATCGAATTCATTATCATTATTTGTTATTTTCTGACCACCTAAGACAAATTCAGTAGCAACTCTACCTCTACTGTCTCTTGCCCAATGTTTAACTGTCTTATAGGGATCATTCCATCCGGCAGTATGATGAATGAAAATCCATTCTTTTTCTTCGTCTGTTGTGTAATATTCATTTTTAGGCATATATGACTTATTAATGGTTATATCAAAATCTTCTGGTACAACGGGTTCTTCCATTTCATCAGTTGTTATTATACCTAATTCATATGATTTATCCCAAGTATTCTTACCAACGATACCATCTGCCACTAACCCATTAACTCTTTGAAATTCCACTGTTGAATTATGTGTGAGGTTACCAAAATCTCCATCGACTTTATAACTAAATAATTGTAAATTTTTTAAAAATTCTTGCCAGTAAGACACAATTAAACCTTTACTACCTTTTTTTATTGTTTCCATAACTATTTTATTTTTTTGTTCTATTATTAGTTTGTCCGAATTAACCTTCTCTTTCTGGTTTAATTTTTTCATAATAGTGTCGGATGTCTTCATCCCACTCTTCAATTTCGATCTGTAAATTTTCAATAATAAAATTAAAATAATTTTCCAAACTTTCATCACTTAAATTATTTAAACGTCTTATTGGGTTTGGTATTTCAATACTTGCAATATGATCAATGGTTTTAGTTATTCTTAATTCTTCTTTGAAATACTTACCTAAACCATCTTCATTATTTGTCATTAAGTCTCCTAATAACAGTTGATTTTTAAAATCTATGATAGGTAGAAAAATGTGTTCACCCTCACTATTAGTTACAAACATAGTTAATAATCCTTCTTCAACCATAGTAATAGGATCATTTTCCATAAATGATACAGTCCAACCAGGAAATATTTCTCTACCCACAATATTATCTAAATAATATTTTGCGATTATTACTTCAGTTACCTCATCATAGTCTTCTTTACTATATGAAAAGTCATCAAATACCTCATCATCGAATAAAATATTACCAAACTTTTTATAAAAATTCCACATTTTAAAAACATAATCATAATCCTTTAACCCAAAAGTATTAATTAAATCATTAATTCTTAATGCGTCGCTGGCATCCACTTCATAATTACTTTTACCAATTTTATGATTAAAAGTTTTTTTATCCATTGAATGATGAATAAACCGAAGAACCGCCCTATCCATTCTAGTTAAGGTTTCTAATTCATCAATAATTGATTCTATTAATATATTTTTAAAATTTAATCCCATTACATATAAATATAATGAAAGCATAAAAAAACCCCCATAAATGGAGGTTTAGTTGATGTGGGTGTGGGTAATTAATCCGATAATAAATTTTTATCTTTAACTGATTCCATTAAGTTTTTAAAAACTTTAGTTTCTTCAGTATAGTCGTTAGTTTTTGTGTTAACGTCTCCATATTTGAAGTCGTATAATTTTTTCATCTTATTAACATTTTCATTAATAGATTTTTTATTTTTAAAATTTAAAATGGTTGCTTCTTTCAATGATTCATCCCATCTCATTTTATATGTTTGGTTACCGTCAGTCATTAAAAAAGTATGTTCGTCTACTTTATAGTTTTCAGGTATTAATTCTTTTACTTCTTCTACTGAAGTAAACTCAGTTTTAAAATTTAATCTTTTCATTTTATTATCTTTTGATTCATTTGTTACCCTTACCCTACGTGTTGCAAGTTCTGGATTAGGTTCATCATATTTATTTTTCTTATATTCATCTGACGCTTTTTGTAATTTTTCGTATGTCTCATCTTTATCATCTGTTTCACCGAAACCATCTTTAGTTCCAAACTCCTTATCGTATTCAGAAGTATCATTTAATTCTTCCATTCTTTTCATAAATGTTTTAAATGTTTCACTACCTTCATCATCGTATTTTAATGCTTGCATTCCAGTACCTAATGCTTCCACATCATATACATCAACGTCACCAGTTTGTGATTGTTCTCTATCTACTTTTAGTACTGGATCTAATTCTTTTAATTCGTCACCATAATAATCTTCCAATTTTTTACCAATTTCTTTTAATGCATCATTATTAATTGTTGCATCTTCCTTATGAATTTTTTGATATGTTTTTAATCCATTAGGGGATTCTTCATTAATGGTTACTTTAGTATTTTTAGTTAAAAATTTCTTTTTCATCTTATTGTGTCTTTTTATATAAATATACATTAATTAGATAATGTATTATTTTTTAAGTTTTAAATTGGTTTTTTTAATTATTTTGTTCTCATTGAAAACGTTATCTATTTTCATATCTGATGTATTACTTAAGGTAACACTACCAGCACCTTGATTACAATAAGGAAAAGTTTTACACTTTTCTTTTATATTAACGAATTTACCACCTTTATATGTAGGTACATTAGCACCTCTCCAACTACTTTTATTTTTTGCCCACATTGCTGGTGTTACATATGAACCTACTGCACCACCGTAATCTACTGCTTCTTCTAAATCTTCATCTTCCTCTAACATCCCCATTGAGAACATTTTACCAATAGGTTTATTCATACCATTTTTAGAAACAGGTATTTCATTTTTTGCAAATGTTCTACTGATTGGTTGACGTTTGGAATTTTTACTTACCTTACTAAATAATGGTTGTGAGTAACTACCTGCACTACCAGCACCAGTTGCTTCCTCTAATTCATCATCTTCAAAATCCATCTCTTTTCTTCTGTCTAATTGATCTTCACGTTTTTCTCTTATTTTATCGAAAATATCTTTCTTTGTGAATTTTTTACTTTGTTGTTGTTTTAACTGATCCCTCAATCTATTAGCAATTTTATTAGTATCTAAATCTTCATGAAAAATTTCCATATCATCCATTATTAGTTCTAACTTACCTTCCTTACTTTTTTCAAATACATTCTTTTCTACTCTAACAGTTTTTTTACTACCATTTTTACTTTCTACTGCAAGTATACAAAAATCAGGGTTACTATAATAATCAGAAATATTATTAACGTTTTGTGTTGCTAGTTGTTGTGCGTCTTTAATAGGTAAATGATTTTGTTCAATTTGTGTACCAATATTAATTTCTTCTAACATTTTAGGTGCTAAAGATTGTAAATCCCCTATTCCTGAAAGACCTAAATGTTTTTTAAAATCTTTACCAGTATTAAATATTTCATTTACGTCTCCTTCTTTTTCTTTATTGTTAGTACACTTCAAACTCATTAACTTAATTAATTCTTTTAAAATATTAATTTGTTTAGGTGGTATTTTATC
>Ga0257114_1000266_pt1 | contig 40379 bp, 30 predicted proteins | sample SI112_10mmetaG_FD_190149 | JGI IMG/M metagenome (GOLD analysis project Ga0257114, IMG submission 190149) | Marine microbial communities from Saanich Inlet, British Columbia, Canada - SI112_10m | ecosystem: Environmental > Aquatic > Marine > Inlet | place: Canada: British Columbia | collected...
TAGATATTCACGGACAGAAGCCATTTTTTAATGGACGCCCGTGACTACAATTTTGTTAAAACAAAATTAATTCATTCATAATCATCAAGGGGAGAATAGGATGAAATTCAGTCCATTCCATACCATAGGCAAGAAGAAGTTAGCCTTGTCAATTGCAGCATCTCTAGCGCTTGGCTCAGGTATTAGCAATATCGCACTGGCCCAGGACGAAGAAGAACAAACTCTCGAAGAAATTACGGTAACCGGTACTCGAATTCGTTCCGACGATTTCAGTAATGCCCAGCCGTCAACAGTTGTTGATTCAGCTTTATTAGACAACCTTGGTATAGTTAACCTGGGTGATGCAATGGCCAGCCTGCCTTCAAACGTAGGTAATAACACGCCAACGGCTAATGCAGGCGGCAACTTTTTTAATGGCTCCAACATTGCCAACCTTCGTGGTCTGAACCCTTTCTTTGGTTCACGTACCCTGACTCTGGTTGACTCACGTCGTCACGTTCCTACTAACCAGGGCGATGGTGTTGACCTTAACTTTATCCCTTCAGTACTGATTGATCGTATGGAAGTGGTAACCGGCGGTGCTTCTGCATCTTACGGTTCTGGTGCGATTGGTGGTGTAACAAACATCCTGCTTGATCGTGATCTGGAAGGCGGCAAGATTCAGGTCGACTACGGTGTTTCCGGTGAAGACGATGGTGAAGATGCTCATATCGGCTTCGCATGGGGATCACAAATTGGTGAAAACGGTCATTTCATTTTTGGCTTTGAAGGTCAGGATGCCGGCGGTATTGGCAGCTGTATGGAAGCCCGTGACTGGTGTGCTGATAACGTAGCTGTTGTTACCAATGATGCATGGACCAATGATGGTGCTAATGGCCCACGTTATCTGATTAAAGACCGTGTTGGCAGCAACAGTCAGCAGGTTAGTGGTCGTCCAATTTTCGGCATCACCAATACTACCTGTACTGATGATAGCTGTACTGCCTACCGGGCTTGGGATACTCCCAATGAATATGATCAGGGTGGCGAAGGTCGGCCAAACTATCAATACACCAATATGCGTTCACCTGTAGAGCGTGAAGTGTTTTATTCGGCCTATACTCATGAAATAAATGATGACATGACCTTTTTCATTGAAGGTTCGATGGGCAGCGTAGATACCTTTACACCACAGGGTAGTCTGGATACCACTTTTGGTTTTCTGGCGCCGGATAACTTCTATCTGAACCGTTTGCAGGCTGCGGGTTCTGATCCATGCCCATTGCAGGCATTTGGTGTTCCTTGTTTCTTTAACAAGAACTACTCAGATGAAATTGACACCTACAATGAGACAACCACTGACCTGACTCGTTTTTCATTGGGTCTAAGTGGCCGTTTCGGTGACACTACCTGGACATGGGATACCTACTACCAGTATGGCGAATCCGAAAGGACTCAATTGGTCAATGACAACCTGCGTCTGGAAAGCTTTGGTTTTGCGGTGGATGCAGTAGATGACGGCAATGGTAATCCGGTTTGTCGTTTCATTCGTGACGGCATTCCTCCCGGCTTTATTAAAGATCCGGCGCTACTTACTGGTTGTAAACCGATTAATATTCTCCAGCCTGGCATGATCAATGAAGCTGGTGGTCAGAGTTATGCCTGGGGTCGTCTGCTTGAGGACACAACAGTTGAACAGGATATGTTCGAATTTGTTGCCTCTGGTGAAGTCTTCGAAGGTTTTGGTGCCGGTCCTATCAGGGCTGCAGCAGGAGCTTCCTATCGTGATGAGTCAATTGCAAACATCTCTGACCCAGGTCAGCCAGATTATGCGCGTCGTGATTACCTGATCCAGTACGGTGAAAGCTTTTCTGGTGAAGTGGCGGTACTTGAGTATTTTGTTGAGGCTCAAATTCCTTTCACTGAAACATTTGATGTACAGGTAGCTGCTCGTCAATCCAGTTATGAAAATACTGCTGGTCTTGGCACACCCGTTCCAGGTGATACTTTTGATTACGACATCACCACATGGAAAGTCACTGGCAACTGGCAGGCAACAGATTACTTGAGACTGCGTGGTTCGCTTTCTCGAGATATCCGTGCACCAAACTTCCGTGAACTGTACTACGGACAGGACCTTCAGCGTGGTGGACCATTTGGCTTCTGTTCAAACGAATGGACTGGCAATGTTAGCCAGGGTTTCTTCACTAACACTGGTGACCCCTGTACTGTTGAATTACGCGGTGGTCTGGATCTGCAACCTGAAGTATCAGATACCGTTACCTTTGGTGTGGTTCTGACACCGGCAGACTGGAATGTTCGTTTCGCGGTTGATTACTTCAGCATTGAAATCGAAGATGCCATTACTCCAGCCAACTCAGGCCTGGTACTTGACGGCTGTTTCGACGGGATTCTGGTTTACTGTCAGCAAATAACTGGTACGCCTTTTGATGCCAATGACCTGACTCAAGGTTACTCCCAGATCGACAAGATCACTCCTACAGCTGCAAACTTCCGTGCCTATGAAGCGAATGGTTTCGATGTTTCGGCTGACTGGATAGGTGAATTTGATTTCGGTACTATTTCATCAAGGCTAATTGGTAGTCGCATGCTGCAGCAGTTGATTCAGCCTACGGCAACTGATCCTTCATTGATCAGAAACATTGCTGGTACTACAGGGCAGACTAACGGCTTCCTGTCTGACTGGTCTGCTGCTCCAGGATGGTCTGTTCAGTGGATTAATACCTATATCAATGGTCCTCTTACTCTCACTGCATCAGCTCGATTTATTAAATCAGGCCAGATGTATGCTGATCGTATTGGTCCAGAAGATTCAGGTTATTCCCCATCTAATCCAAACAGTATTGAAAGCAACCGTATCCCTAACTATGTCAACTGGGCACTGAATGCTGGTTACAGCTTTACAGTAGCCGACGTAGACATGCAGGTATTCGGTAATATCAATAACCTGTTTGACAAAACTCCGCCAATAACTGGTACAGGTACTGGTGGTTCTGCTAACCCAACTTTCTACGATACAATAGGAAGGAATTTCAGGGTTGGTCTTCGAGCTAACTTCTAAGATTTTTTAGAAAGCTTGAAACAAAAAGGCCGCATCTCACGATGCGGCCTTTTTTTATTCTCTGATTTATTGTAAATCGGAAGATGTACTTTTCAGAAGGATATAGAAATCCAGCAGTAGTTGATGGAAGGGGAGTTTAATTTATTTGAAAATGGTCAGCATCTGGTTTGCAGGTATATCGGTCAGTACCTTTTCTTCGCCAGAAGGCCAAACAACTCTTAGCTCATTGATAACTGTATGGTCACCTAAACCAAAATAAGCTTCTGATGGATTGTTGGAGATAAAATTACTGCCGGCATAAATTTCACGCATTTGTGTTATCTCGCCAGTGGTCAGGTAAACTCTGGCGCCGATAGCTTCAGAATTAAGATCTTCACCGGAGATTTTTATTGTTAAAAAGTTTTGGTCATTGCCACCATCATTTCTATATAAGGCAGGCGCCTGCTGATTGTTGGCCACAAAAACATCAATATCTCCATCAAGGTCATAATCAAAACAGACAATGCCGCGTCCCTGCCCTGTGTCTGAAAAGTTCAACTCCTGTTCTCTCCCGGTAAAAGTTCCGTCCTGGTTGGAAATATAAAAACGTGAGCCATCAGTGAGGAAAACAGCATTGTTGGTGAAGTTGGCTGTGACATAACCATTGACGTGAAAAATATCGAGCCAGCCATCATTGTTAAAATCCGCAAAACAGCTGCCCCAGCCCCAGCCGCCAATTTTTACACCGGCAGCGTCAGTAACATCTTCAAAAGTACCGTCACCAGCATTCTTATATAAGCGGTTTCCTGAAGCGCCGGTGTTGGCACCGGGAATAACATCATTGGGGATCCCTCTGGGGTCAAAAATGCTGGAAACAAACCAGTCTATGTCGCCATCATTGTCATAGTCACCTGCAGCTGCGCCCATGCCATTATCATCAGTGATGATCTCGTTATCAGTGACTAATGTGAAAGACCCGTCCTGGTCATTGATATACACCTGACTGGTACTGAAATCAGCCGCAACCAGAAGATCGAGCCAGCCATCATTATTAATGTCCGCGAAAATAGGGGTGTAATCGGCCATCAGGCCGTTTGGGATGCCTGCACTGGCACTAATATCAGTAAACTTTGCATTGCCATCATTCTGGAACAGGTAGTTGCCCTGATCGGCATCGTTCCAGTGCGCCAGATATAAATCCAGATCACCGTCCTTGTCATAATCTGCAAAAGACGCGCTGAAGCTGTTATCAATTTGTGCCAGCCCGGCCTGGCTGGTTATATTTTCAAATGTGCCATTCTGCTTATTTCTGTACAGTCGTGCTTTGGTGCCATTGACGCCGCCGATGAATAAGTCCGGCCAGCCATCACCATCGACATCGGCAAATGTTGCGCCAGCATCCTTGCGTCCATCAAGTGCAACGCCAGCACTTTCAGCCATATCTACAAAGGATCCATTACCGAGATTCCGATACAGCAGGTTGGGGCCGATGCTGCCGCGAGTCACATACAGGTCTATCCAGCCATCCTGATCATAATCTCCGGAAGCGACACCGGCTCCCTGCAGAATGCGCTCATAACTGGGGTCAGTATCATCAATGTCCTGTGGCAGATAGCCGTGTGAATGATTTATGCCAGCGTCCAGAGTGACTTCGGTAAATTGCCAGGGGATGATCTGATTGCTTGATGCCAGTTGGAACGAGGTGCCAGATGCAGAGCTGTCTTCAAGCATGATCTCCAGCGTATAGGTGCCACTATCCAGTGTTGTGCTAAGAGTCTCATTGCCGTTATTACTTTCTGAGCTGTCAATTATATAACCACTGCGACCACTGCCATCGCGGAGAATTATTTCAGCATCAGCAGAGCTTAGAAGCTCCAGAGTCAGGTCGCTTTGGCTATCCAGGCTGAATGTATAGTAGCGGGCAAGATATTCTTCCTGCTGGCCTGCCAGGGAATCGCAGTTATTGGACCAGGAATCTGAAATGCTTAAAGGTAAACTCACATTTTCACGGCATGAATCTTCGATAACCGATAGCTTGGCGGTGCTCAGATCGATGGAGCCATTATTGTCTCTGGCTTCAAAATAAAACTGATACTCGCCAGCGTCGAGGTTTTTTAACCTGAACAATCTGAAATTGAACAGCCTGACAAGCGGGGCTGATAAAATCGGGTCAATAATATTCGATGCCTTGAAGCCGGCCGGATACTGAAAAGTATATTGTCCATCGGGCAAGTCTGCCCAGAAATAATATTCAGCGGCATTGCCCAGAAAAAGGCCCGGGAATAAATCCAGTCTGATTTCTGCTGTTTCTCCTTCATAAAGTACTGAAGAGGTAAGGCCATTTATTTTAACAAGGGCCTGCGCAATAGGACTGCCGGGGTTTTCCGGGTCTGAGCCAATTTTGAATTCTTCAAGATTTCTCAGTCCATCGCGATCATTATCCTGGCGATCCAGTGCCTTGTTATCAATAAAATCCAGAATGTTGTTTACAGAAACTGGAGGCCCGGCAATGCTGTCTACCGTGTTATCAATAATATTGTTTGCTGCGTAGTTGGCGCACGAGCTTGGTTCAGCGGCCTCTATAAAAGCATCAGCTAACCTGTTGCCGGATGCGCTGAGGGCGACAGCATCAACTTTGTAGCGGTATTGTTCTCTGGGAATGCTGAACAAAATATTGAAGTTACACACTTCAATCTCATTAAGTTCATCCTCAAGACACAGTACCACGGCGGCACTGTCTAATCCTTCGGCGCGGACACTGGCAGGCAATTCAGAATGAATGGAAGGGACATAGCCATCGCGATGAAACAGCAATATTTTTTTCTTACTGGTGGTAGATAAGATCGCTGTCGAATTTTCCGCACAAAGTAAATCCAGTTGCTTCAATTCTGCTTGGGTCAGGATAAGGCTATTGGCAGAGGCTGCCAATGAAAATACCAAAGCGCTCAGTAGACTGAACAGACAACATAATATTTCAGCCGTGGGTTTATTGGGCATGGGGTCTACTTATGTGATTGGTAAAATATTCGCTTTTTTGGTCACGCAATAAAGAGTGCCTATGGTACCAAATAATCCCTTTGTATATGAGTTCATGATCCAGGGTTTGCCCCCTTAATATCACCTGAAGCCGGCAAGGTTATTGGGATTAATTATACTGATAGTTGTTTTCCTAATTGCTCGAGGGGATTGAATTGTGTAAAATGGCTGGCTGTTTTGCGACAAATTCAAGGTAGTTTTTCTTCCTGAAAAGTCCCCTTAAACTATTGATTTAACGAGGAATTATGAGGACGGGTCTGTATCATCCAGATGAGTTCAGAGATGCCTGTGGCTTTGGCCTAGTCGCCCATATCGAGGGCGAGCCAAGTCATGATCTGCTGGAAACCGCTATTAAGTCCCTGACCTGCATGACCCATAGAGGTGGAATTGCAGCTGACGGGGTTACAGGGGATGGCTGTGGTTTGCTGATGCAGCTGCCGGATTCCTTCCTGCGTGAAGTGGCTGGCGAGCTGTTTAAGGTAGAGCTTTCTGATTCCTATGGTATCGGGATGGTTTTCCTTAGCCAGGATCCTGTTATTGCTACCGAGAGCAAAAAAATCCTCAATGAAGAAATAGCCGCCCAGGGCCTTGATCTGGTGGGCTGGCGCATGGTGCCTTGCGATGATTCAGTATGTGGACGTATGGCTCTGGCCAATATGCCCACTATCGAGCAGGTGTTTGTCAATGCACCGGGTCTGTCTAAAAAGGACCTGACCATCAAGCTGTTTATCGCGCGGCGTAAAACTGAAATTCGTCTGGCACACGATAAAGATTTCTATATCTGCAGCCTTTCCAATTCGGTGATTTCCTATAAGGGCCTGATGATGCCCGTGGATCTTCCTAATTTTTATCTGGATCTCAATGATCCCCGCATCGAAGTGGCGATGTGTACTTTCCATCAGCGCTTTTCAACCAACACATTGCCAAAATGGCCTCTGGCCCAGCCATTTCGAATGCTGGCTCATAATGGTGAAATTAACACTATTCGCGGCAACAGGAACTGGGCTGCAGCAAGAATCAACAAGTTTCGCTCAGAAGCCATTCCCAATATCGAAGAGCTTGCTCCCATTGTGAATGTTACAGGTTCTGACTCTTCCTCAATGGATAATATGCTGGAATTGTTGACCACCAGTGGCATGGATTTATATCAGGCTATCAGGCTGATCATGCCACCTTCCTGGCAAAATATGGAAAATATGGATGCTGATTTACGCAGTTTTTACATCTATAACTCCATGCATATGGAAGCATGGGATGGCCCTGCAGGTGTGGTACTCACTGATGGTCGTTTTGCTGCTTGTGCATTAGACAGCAATGGTCTGAGACCGTCACGCTGGGTAATGACAAAAAATGGTTATATCACTGTTGCTTCAGAAATTGGTGTTAATGATTATGAGCCTGAAGATGTCATTGCCAAAGGCCGAGTCGGGCCTGGCCAGATTCTCGTTGTTGATACCCAGGAAGGCAAAATCATGCATTCGGATGACGTGGCTGATTATCTGAAAGTCAGACAACCCTATGCCCAATGGGTGAGAGAAAACACCAGCTATCTGGAAGCCAAGCTGTCCGAGGACACTGCTGAGTTACGGCATATGTCTGAAGGTGACTGTGAGAAACATATGAAAATGTTTCAGGTCACTTTCGAGGAAACCGATCAGGTTTTTACTCCGCTGGCAGAAAAAGGCGCAGAAGGTACAGGGTCTATGGGTGATGATACGCCCATTGCCGTGCTTTCCCGCCATGTACGTCCACTTTATGATTATTTCAGGCAACAATTTGCCCAGGTTACCAACCCGCCAATAGATTCACTCAGAGAGACTATTGTGATGTCTCTGGAAACCAGGCTGGGTAAAGAGCTTAATATCTTCAAGGAAACACCGGCCCACGCAGATCGAGTTATTTTGCATTCACCGCTGTTGTCTCCCAGAAAATTTCATCTGCTACAGTATGTCGAACGACCTGGTTTTGATGCGGCCCATATCAGTCTGGCCTACGATCCTTCTATAGGACTGAAACAGGCAATAGAAAATGTTATAGCTGATGCTGAACAGCAAGTAAGAGATGGCAAGGTACTGTTATTCCTGTCTGAAAGGTTGCCTGAAAAAGGTCAGCTGGTTATTAATGCCTTGCTGGCTACGGCTGCTATTCATTCAAGTCTGAGTATCAAAGGACTGCGTTGCGACACCAATCTTATTGTAGAAACCGGAAGTGCCAGGGACTCTCATCAGATTGCCTGTCTTATCGGTTATGGGGCAACCGCTGTCTATCCTTATCTTAGTTACGATGTTATCGATCGCATGATCGGAAAAGATTTGTTGCAAATGGGTTCCCTTGAGGCGCACAAAAACTATCGCAAGGGCATTAACAAGGGACTGCTTAAAATCCTTTCCAAAATGGGTATCAGCACAATTTCCTCATACCGTGGTGCTCAACTATTTGAAATAGTTGGCCTGGCTGACGATGTGGTTGAGCTTTGTTTCCCCGATGTGGACAGTCGCATTGGTGGTGCCAATTTCATACATTTACAACATGATATGGAATCCCTGAATAAGGATGCCTGGCTGCCAAGAAAGAAAATTCTGCAAGGCGGTCTGCTTAAATATATCCATGGCGGCGAATACCACATGGTCAACCCCGATGTGGTCAGAACTATTCAGGATGCCGTACAAAGCGGTGATTTTGAGAAATATCGGGAATTCGCCCAGCTTGTGGATAACAGGCCGCATTCCACTATCAGGGATATGTTTACCCTTAAAGAAGATGTGGACCCTGTCGACATCGATCAGGTGGAGCCTATTGAGGAAATCCTCAAACGTTTCGATTCAGCAGGCATGTCTTTGGGGGCATTATCGCCGGAAGCACATGAAGCCCTTGCTCAGGGGATGAACAGACTGGGCGGCAGGTCCAATTCAGGTGAAGGCGGGGAAGACCCGGCCCGTTTTGGCACTGACAAAGTCAGCAAAATTAAACAAATCGCCTCGGGACGTTTTGGTGTGACACCGCATTATCTGGTGAATGCTGAAGTTCTGCAGATCAAGATTGCGCAAGGTGCAAAACCTGGTGAAGGCGGACAGTTGCCTGGCGGTAAGGTCAATGAGCTTATCGCACGTCTGCGCTTTTCAGTGCCTGGTGTTACGCTTATTTCACCGCCGCCTCATCATGATATTTATTCCATCGAAGATCTGGCGCAGCTGATTTTTGACCTTAAACAGGTAAATCCGGATGCCTTGGTGAGTGTGAAACTGGTCTCTGGCCCAGGTGTAGGTACTATCGCTGCAGGCGTGGCCAAGGCCTATGCCGACCTGATCACTATTTCCGGTCATGACGGCGGCACTGGTGCCAGCCCGTTAACCTCAATACGTTATGCAGGGACTCCCTGGGAATTAGGGCTTAGTGAAGTTCAGCAAGCCCTGCGCTCCAATGATTTGCGTGGACGAATTCGTCTGCAGGCAGATGGTGGTTTGAAGACCGGACTTGATGTTATCAAGGCGGCCATACTGGGCGCAGAAAGTTTCGGCTTTGGCACTATCCCGATGGTGGCCCTGGGCTGTAAATATTTACGTATTTGCCATCTGAATAACTGCGCAACGGGCGTTGCAACTCAGGACAGCAGACTGCGGGATAAGCATTTTATTGGTCAGGCTGAGATGGTGATGAATTATTTTAAATTCGTTGCCCAGGACACCCGGCAATGGCTGGCAAGTCTGGGAATTACCAAGCTGACCGATGTTATCGGCAGAACCGACTTGCTGGAACAATTACCGCCGCAGACAGAAAAACAGGCCAACCTGGATTTCTCCAGACTTTTTTACAATGACCTGATTCCCGAGGAAATGGATCGTTTCTGTATCAGTGCCAGGAATGAGCCCAAAGATAAGGGTGAGCTGGCTGAGGAAATGGTTCTGAATATTCTGCCAGCTATTGAAAATCAAAGCGGCGGTATATTTAACTATAAAGTAAAGAATTTTAACCGCTCAATCGGCGCGCGCCTGTCAGGAGAAATTGCCAAACGTTATGGTAATCAGGGCATGGCAGATAACCCTGTTAATTTGCGTCTTAGTGGTTCCTGTGGACAGAGTTTTGGTGTCTGGAATGCGGGTGGTTTGCACATGCACCTGAGCGGAGATGCCAATGATTACGTAGGCAAGGGCATGGCAGGCGGCAAGCTTGTGGTAGTGCCTCCCCCTGGCAGCAGTTTCAAGACCCAGGATACTTCCATTATCGGGAATACCTGTCTCTATGGCGCCACTGGTGGCAAGCTCTTTGCTTCAGGTACTGCAGGTGAACGTTTTGGCGTAAGAAATTCCGGAGCCCATGCTGTGGTAGAAGGTGTTGGCGATCATTGTTGTGAATATATGACTGGCGGACTTGTTACTGTACTGGGTCGTACCGGCCATAACTTCGGTGCTGGAATGACCGGTGGTTTTGCCTATGTTCTTGATTTGGAAAAAGATTTTGTCGACAAGTACAACCATGAACTGGTGGAAGTGCACCGTATCCGAATGGAAGGCATGGAAGAATATCGCAGCCATCTACATTCAGTTATTGAAGAGTTTGTTCTTGAAACCGGTAGCGAATGGGGGGCACATATCCTGGCTAACTACATGGATTTCACCCGTAAATTCTGGCTGGTTAAGCCCAAGGCAGCAAGTCTGAAAATGTTGCTCAATGATGTCACAGTGACGGGGAATTAGGGAGCCTCTGAATAATTATGAACAGCTTCAGGCTTACAGAGAATTCCGGCATCAAGACGCGCTTTCGAAGGCATGTCGACTACCTGTCGAGAAAGTGCAACGCCGAGGTCGGAATTCTCTGTATGCCCGGCAGGGCGTGGCCAGGATCGCACACTCTCTGCGTTGCAAATCTCACCAGGGACAACCAGTCCTGGCCTTCGCTTCGCGCCTTGCGCTTGCACGTTCCTGACCACGCTGAAACTATTCAGAATTATTCAGAGGCTCCCTAGGATGTCAGATATCATTGTCAGATCAAAAGATACTTTCAGTTTTCTTACTGAGGATCGCGAAGATCCCAGAAAGAAACCTTTGGAAATCCGCAAAACCGAGTTTGTGGAAATCTATAATCAGTTTGAAAAAGAGGATGCCCGGGATCAGTCCGAACGTTGCCTGGAATGTGGTAATCCTTACTGTGAATGGAAGTGCCCGGTACATAACTATATCCCGAACTGGTTAAAACTGGCCCAGGAAGACAATATTCTTGAAGCCGTAGAGCTGTGCCATCAAACCAATACCTTGCCTGAGGTGTGCGGACGTATCTGTCCACAGGACAGATTATGCGAAGGTGCCTGCACACTTAATGAAGGTTTCGGTGCTGTGACCATCGGTAATGTCGAAAAATATATTGTCGATAAAGCCTTTGAAATGGGCTGGCGGCCAGACATGTCCGAGGTTGTAGCGACGGACAAGAAAGTCGCAATCATTGGCGCAGGCCCTGCCGGGCTAGGTTGCGCTGATATTCTGGTGCGAGCCGGAGTAAAACCCGTGGTATTTGATAAATATCCGGAAATCGGCGGCTTGCTGACATTCGGTATTCCGATGTTCAAGCTTGAAAAAAGTGTTATGCACCTGCGCCGTGAAATCTTTGAAGATATGGGTATTGAGTTTCGTTTGAATACTGAAGTTGGCAAGGACATTAGCTTCCAGGAATTAGTGGATGAATTTGATTCAGTGTTTCTCGGCATGGGTACCTATACCTATATGAAAGGGGGCTTTCCCGGTGAAGACATGAGCGGTGTTGTTGAAGCGTTGCCGTATCTTGTGGGAAATACCAACCATCATATGAATTACAAATCTGACCTGGCTGATTACATCAGTATGGAAGATAAGAATGTCATTGTATTGGGTGGTGGCGACACGGCTATGGACTGTGTCAGAACCGCAATACGACAGGGTGCCAAATCTGTTTCATGTGTATACCGCAGGGATAAAAACAATATGCCGGGTTCACGCAGGGAAGTAAAAAACGCCACTCAGGAAGGTGTGAAGTTTGTCTTCAACCATCAGCCTGTAGAAATTGTCGGTGACAATAATCAGGTCACTGGCGTGAAATTTATCCAGACAAAGATGGGCAAACCTGATGCTAATGGTCGTCGAAGTGCTGAAGAAATTCCTGGCAGTGAAATTGTCATGGATGCTGATGCCGTTCTAATTGCTTTTGGCTTCCAGCCTAGCCCGGCACCTTGGTTTGCCGATTTTTCTATTAATCTTGATGCAAAAGGCAGAGTTGTTGCCCCTGAACAGGCAGCCTTTCCTTTCCAGACATCCAATCCAAAAATATTCTCTGGTGGAGACATGGTAAGAGGCGCTGATCTGGTGGTTACCGCAATTTATGAAGGCCGCCAGGCAGGCAATGGGATTCTGGATTATCTGGAAGTCTGATAATCATTTATTTCATACATTATTTTCCCTATTAATTTTTCCTAACTAATCCGGCAAAACCATGGCAGAACTTAAAAATGATCGTTTCCTTCGTGCCTTACTTCGCCAGGATGTGGATGTCACTCCTGTCTGGATGATGCGTCAGGCCGGGCGTTATCTGCCAGAGTATCGAGAAGTTCGCGCACAGGCAGGTGATTTTATGAGCCTTTGCCAGAATCCTGAACTGGCCTGCGAAGTGACTCTGCAACCCTTGCGCCGCTATGCCCTTGATGCAGCTATTCTATTTTCCGATATTCTTACCATTCCCGATGCGATGGGATTAGGACTTTATTTTGCGGAAGGAGAGGGGCCAAAATTTAAAAAGCCGGTGCGCAATGAAGCTGATGTAGAAGCGATCAATATCACCAATGCAGAGAAAGATCTTCCCTATGTCCTTGATGCGGTAAAGCTTATAAAACAGGAACTTAACGGCAGTGTCCCTCTCATCGGTTTTTCCGGGAGTCCCTGGACAGTGGCTACCTATATGGTGGAAGGTGGCACCAGCAAGGAATTTGCCAATATAAAATCGATGATGATGAATACACCGGAAGTTATGCACCAGTTGCTGGATAAGCTGGCAGACTCGGTGATTGATTATCTCAATGCACAAATCAAAGCGGGTGTGCAGGCAGTACAAATTTTTGATACCTGGGGCGGTGCTCTGAGTGCCCATGCCTATGAGATTTTCTCGCTCGACTATATGAAAAAAATTGTAAGAGGGCTGATCAGGGAGCATGAGGGTCGAAAAATTCCGGTCATCCTTTTTACAAAAAATGGCGGGCATTGGCTGGAAAAAATAATTGAGAGTGATTGCGATTGTGTAGGACTCGACTGGACACTTCCGCTTAATGAAGCGCGCGCCAGGATTGGTGATACCGTTTCCCTGCAAGGGAATATGGACCCGGCTGTTTTATACGGCAGCGCGGATGCAATACGCAAGGAAGTGGCTTTGATCCTTGAGCAGTTCGGACATGGTAATGGTCACGTCTTTAATCTTGGTCACGGCATTCATCAGCATATAAACCCGGATCATGTCACTGCTTTCGTCGATGCGGTGCATGAATTATCGGCCCCTTACCATGACTAGCCAGCCCCTTCGCTGAACATGTCAGAAGAAAACGCTTCTAAAAGCGATTTTGCCTGCTATGCATTTATCTCTCTTGGTGCCAACCTGCCATCTGCTGCAGGTTCTCCGGCTGACACTATTGCCCTGGCTTTTGAATGTATTTCCAGGCTTTCATCTTCCGAGTCTCTAAAATCTTCACTCTATTCCTCAAGTCCGGTAGACAGCCCTGCAGGCACGCCTGATTTTTTAAATGCCCTGGCAGGTATTATTCCTGATGACACGGAAACACCTTTGTCCTTGCTGCACAAATTGCAGGCTATTGAAGACGAGGCGGGCAGAACCAGAAGTGGCGTTATCAATGAAGCTCGAATTCTTGATCTTGACCTTATTGTTTTCAAGGCAGCTGTTTGCCGCACCCCGGAGCTTATACTTCCTCATCCAAAAACACATAAGAGGCGTTTTGTACTGGAGCCTTTAATTGAAATTGTTGGAGGCAGCTTTGTTTTGCCCGGTATGAATAAAAGTATTGGAAGCTTCGCAAATAATATTCATGATCAGCAGTTAATCAAGAATTCATAACTAAAAACCCCGGCAGATGCCGGGGTAAAATTTTAGAGAGAAATGAGACCAAAAATAATCAAGGGGATGATTACAGGATCAGTTTAGTTCTCGGGAGATTTTATTCTTGTACCCAGTTCACAAAAGCCTTGAGTTAGTGAGACATTCATCACATTTCAGCACTGCCAATCGAAAATTACAGCTGTCTTGATCTAACGGGTGCTAGTTACACTGTGCAGGTAAGTAATCAGGATTGAGGCCAAAATTAATACAACTCCAGGTCAGGTGCCCTTGTGGATGTTTTGTCGCCCTCAGTCCGAATGCGCCATCTGATGAGGATATATCCGCGATACCATTTCTCAGCATGACGTAAATTGTGGCCGTGTCTCCGGTATAATCACCTTGAAGCGCGAGTTTTTCTACGATGTCGTCCACGGGCGTTGGCATATTACTAAACACATCGCTTTCATCAAGAGGCAGTCGATTGTTCAAGTCATAAAACTCTTCAATTCTTTCCTTGTTAGCTTCCATTAAAACCAGAGCATCAACCATTTTTGCTCTTATAGTAAATTGTTTGTAGCCAGGAATTGCGACAGCAGCAAGTATTCCTATGATTGCTATGGCAATCAACATTTCCAGTAAGGTAAACCCTTGGGAGAATGTTTTTTGTTTAACGCTCATAATTTACCTCACTGGTACATTGCAAAATTTTTTAAACTATCTCGCGGGTTAGATCAAAGCCGCCTTTTTCATTCAGTTCAAAATCACCGTCCATTACAGCGTACATCCAGGCTGCTGATTTTTTCATACCGCCCAGTGGATACAGATGGCACTGGCTGATACCACAGTCCGCATCCTGAGCCTGATAGTTGGCGAGATCACGGGTGAGTTTGTCTGGCATACGGGTGGTCATCAGTTTGGCAATATTAGCCGCCTGACGAGTAAGTACGCGCATGGAGGGGCCGATGCCACAATGCTTGGCATGAGCCATCAGGGTCTTGATAGTGGCCAGTCCGGGTACGCCAATATGAATTGGCAATTCATTGCCTTCGGCGCGAATTTTCTTGTCCCACTCGATAATGGGCTCGGCTTCAAAACAGAACTGGGTGGTGATATACATTTCAATGCCATGCTCTTTGGCATAGGCATTTTTTTCCAACAAGGCACTGGTCACATCTGCCGGGGGAATATCCGGAGACCCTTCAGGGTGACCCGCAACGCCCAGTTTCTTGATACCGTATTGCTGGAACAGGTCAGTGCGCAGAATTTCCATGGAACTTGAAAAGTCGCCAACCGGATTATCAACACCGCCACCAATCAACAGGGCTTCATCAACCTTGGCTTCTGCCTGTAAAACTTTCAGGGTTTCTTCAAAAAAAGCTTTGCTGGGTATTGAACGCGCAGCAAAATGGGGAACAGGATTCATGCCTTCGGCAAACAGTCTTTTCACACAGGCGACGGTATCCTTGATATCGGAACCCGGCAGGAAAGTTACAAAGACAGTAGTTCCCGGGCGCAGTAGATCGTTAAAATTGTCAATTTTCAGGGCGCCACCTGGAGTCACTTCAACAGAGGTGTTTTCCAGGAATTTCAGAATATTATTTTTATCGTCAGACACGGTTTATTTCCTAAGAGTTAAAAAGGCGGCTATTTTAGCTATTTGTACCCCTCAGGGTAAACTCTAATATTGCCTGGTTTAATTGAGCCAGGTCCTCCGGTTCGATGATATACGGTGGCATGAGGTAAACCAGTTTGCTAAATGGCCGGATCCAGACCCCTTTTTCAACAAAAAAGGCCTGTGCCTGTGCCATATCCACAGCCTCTTTCATTTCAACAACCCCGATAGCCCCGAGTATCCGGACATCTGTCACTGAATCTGAAATCCGGCATTCAGCCAGTTCTGCAAGGAACTGAGCTTCTATTCTGGCTACCTGTTTTTGCCAGTTATTGCTTTTCAGCAGCTTAATACTGGCCAGTGCGCAGGCGCAGGCCAGTGGATTAGCCATAAAAGTGGGGCCATGCATGAAAACACCCTGGTTTCTTGAAATACCCTCACTGATTTTTTCGGTACAAAGTGTTGCCGCCAGGGTCATATAGCCACCGGTCAGGGCCTTGCCCAGGCAGAGAATGTCCGGACATATGTCCGCATGCTCACAGGCAAATAATTTCCCACTGCGGCCAAAGCCGGTGGCAATTTCATCCGCGATCAGCAAGACCTCATACTCATCACAAAGTGCTCTGACTTTTACCAGGTAATCCGGTGAATAGAAGAACATCCTGCCTGCCCCCTGAACGACCGGCTCCAGAATTACAGCGGCTAAGTCCTGGTGATGGTGTTCCAGCAAAGACGTGATATTGGCAAGATCACTTTCCTGGCAAGGATCTTCGAATCGACACTGCGGTGCATCAGCAAAGATATTTTCCTGAAGTACACCGGCAAATATTTCATGCATCCCGGTTACCGGATCGCAAACAGACATGGCAGCAAAAGTATCGCCATGATAGCCATTACGAATTGTGAGCAGTTTTTTCTTGCTGGCTTTGCCGGTGTTCATCCAATACTGCAAGGCCATTTTGATAGCCACTTCCACGGCTACAGAACCACTGTCAGAATAAAAAACTTTTTGCAGTGCGGGAGGTGTCATCGCCACAAGTTGTTGGGCCAGTTCTACCGCTGGTGCATGGGTAATACCGCCAAACATAATATGGGCCATATTGCCCAGCTGCTCGCTTGCTGCCTGGTTTAAAACCGGGTTGTTATAACCATGAATGGCGCTCCACCAGGAGGCCATACCATCAATCAGTTCGCTGCCATCCTCAAGGATCAGCCTGACACCTTCGGCCCTGGTAACGGGATAGACAGGCAGAGGGCTGTCCATTGAAGTATAGGGATGCCAGATGTGTTGCTTGTCAAAATCAAGATCTATCATGGGCTGCTATTCTATTGAATAAGCGTCTGTTGTACTAATAAGGGCTTATCAAAAGAAGCAATATTTTTTCATTTGATCGCCAGGTTTATGCCACAGTGCGGGCAAGCGCCCACACATGCACTTCGCGGGCGCCAGCTTTGAGTAAACACTTTGCCAGTTCTGAGGCTGTAGATCCTGTTGTCACCACATCATCAACTATTGCAACGCTTGTTTCGGGGGCAAAGCGAAAGCCATGCTTTATTTCAAATGCAGCATTAACATTTCTGGCTCTTTCCCGGGCATTCAAGCCTGTTTGCTGAACGGTTTTTTTTGATCGTTTAACCAGATTCCTGCTGACCGGTATGTCCAGGTCACGTCCAAGGTATCTGGCGATTTCATTGGCCTGATTAAAGCCGCGCTGTCTTAATCTTGCTGGATGTAAAGGCATGGGAATAAGCAAGACTGGAAAATTGTCAGCCTGATATTGCATATGCAGGTGTTTGCTAAATTGTTGGCTAAGGACTCTGCCATTAACAAGTTTCCTGTTGTATTTGTAGCTTGCTACTAATGAGGAAACCGGGGGAATGTAACGATAAGGGGCAATAAGCCGACGAAAGTGGGGTGGAAATGCCAAACAGGTTCCGCAACTTGTGCTCAGGTAATTGCCCGGAGGAAGAGGCAAGCCACAAGACTTGCAGGGACGCTCAATCCTCAAAAGTGACATTTCACAGTCAAGACACAAATCCCGGGCCTGATTTCCTGCTTTCATACAGACAATGCAAGTGGGCGGCAGAAGCCAGTATTGGATAGCTTTTAACCATTGGTAAACTATTACTTGAAACCTGGTTGACATGATAAGATGCGCGTCTTTATTGGTTGAATTCAGTTTAGGACGTGATTGTCCTTCTGCCATGTCATTTGTCAGCATTCAATATTATTTCAGGAATCATTATGCAATTTGCGAAACGTCACGACTGGTCATTTGAAGAAGTGCAGGCGCTATATGAGCTGCCTTTTAACGATCTGCTTTTCCATGCTCAATCAGTACACCGTGAGCATTTTGATCCTAATGCCGTCCAGGTAAGCACATTGTTGTCGATCAAGACGGGCGCATGCCCGGAAGATTGTAAATACTGCTCGCAAAGCGGGCATTACAATACTGAGCTGGAAAAAGAAAAGCTGATGCAAGTTGAGAAAGTGTTGGAAGAAGCCAGGGCAGCAAAACAAAATGGCGCCTCACGTTTCTGCATGGGTGCTGCCTGGAAACATCCATCAGCGAAAGACTTCCCTCATGTACTCGATATGGTAAAAGGGGTGAGGGCACTGGGTATGGAAACCTGTATGACCCTGGGTGCATTGAATAATGAGCAGAGCCAGGCACTTGCTGAAGCCGGACTGGATTACTATAACCACAATATTGATACTTCCCGTGATTATTATAAAACCATCATCACTACGCGAACTTTTGAAGGCCGTCTGGACACGCTTGCCAATGTTCGTGATGCCGGAATCAAAGTGTGTTGCGGCGGTATTGTCGGCATGGGTGAAAACAAGAAAGACCGGATCAATTTCCTGGTAGAGCTGGCCAGTTTACCCCAGCATCCTGAAAGCGTACCGATCAACAACCTGGTGAAAATCAAGGGGACGCCTTTGGAAAATGTTGATGACCTTGATGAGTTCGATTTTATTCGTATGATTGCAGTGGCCCGAATACTTATGCCCGCCTCCCATGTCAGGCTCTCTGCAGGGCGTGAAGAAATGAATGATCAGATGCAGGCACTTTGCTTTTTCGCCGGCGCTAATTCTATTTTTTACGGCGATAAATTGTTAACCACGTCTAATCCCCTTGAAAATGATGACATGCTGCTGTTCAAAAGACTTGGCATTCATCCCGAAGAACTGGAGCTTGATGATCATGAAGCACCCCATGATCCGCTGCCGCAAAGCGCTTCTGCCTTCTATGATGCTTCGGTCCAATAAAAGGGACTGCTGAAACCCTTGTGAAATCTTTTCGGCAGGAACTCCAGCAAGGCCTGGATGAAAGGAAAAAAAATGCGTTGTTGCGAAAGCGGCGTACACTTTTTTCCCCCCAGGGCACTCAAATAATTCTCGATGGCGAACCTGTCATCAGCTTTTGCAGTAATGATTATCTTGGCATGGCGGATCATCCTGATGTGATTCAGGCATTTCATAAGGGACTGGAAAAGTTCGGCGCTGGTAGCGGCGCCTCTCACCTGGTGAGTGGTCATCTTGTACCTCATCAAGTTCTGGAAGAGGAGCTCGCTGCATTCACTGGTCGCAGCAAGGCCCTGGTTTTCTCAAGTGGTTATATGGCGAACGTGGGTGTACTCACGACCCTGTTGGGTAAAGCAGATGCAGTGTTTGAAGACAGGCTTAATCATGCCTCCCTTTTAGATGGAGGCTTGTTTAGTGGCGCCAGCTTCAAGCGCTATGCGCATGTCGATATTAAGGCTCTGGAAAATAAGCTGAGTAATGCGCCAGAATCTGACAGAAAGCTGATTGTTTCAGACGGCGTGTTTAGTATGGACGGCGATATTGCTCCTCTGCCTGAGCTTGTTCAGGTGGCAAAGGAAAAAGATAGCCTGTTGATGATAGATGATGCCCATGGCTTTGGCGTGCTGGGTAAAAAAGGTGGCGGTAGTGTTGCGCATTGGCAGGAAGCCGGTGTGGATATTACGGAAGATAACCTGCAAATTTTAGTAGGCACCTTTGGTAAGGCTTTTGGAGTGAGTGGTGCTTTTGTTGCTGGTAGTGAAGAGCTCATTGAAACGCTGATTCAATTTTGTCGTCCTTATATTTACACCACAGCTATACCTCCCGCGATGGCAGAAGCTATTCGATGTGGTCTTGGATTAATTCAAAAAGACCAGTGGCGTCGAGATTATTTAAGCCAGATGATTAGTCGTTTCAGGCGGCACTGTGAAGATCTGGGGCTTTCACTGGTCCCGTCGCAGACACCTATTCAGGCAGTACTTATTGGCAATGTGGAGACTACTCTGGAAGCCAGTGAGCAATTAATGGAGCAAGGACTTTTTGTTTCTGCTATTCGCCCACCCACGGTTCCCATCGGAACGGCAAGATTGAGAGTGACTTTCAGCGCTATGCATACAGAAGAGCAGTTCATTAAATTACTGGATGCTTTTGAGCGTTGTGCTCACAACTGGCAAAAGGATTTGTGATGGTATCCAGAGTGATAACAAAGTGAATAGCATTCAGTCATTACCAGATAAAACCCGGATTGCCCGCTCTTTTGGTCTGGCTGCGGAAAAATATGATCAGTATGCGCATCTGCAACGTGATATCGGGGATAAATTGTTTGCCGGTTTCTCGGCAGAAAATGCCAAAGACATCCTCGATCTCGGCAGTGGTACTGGTTACTGTGCCAGTAAACTTTCTCTGGAAAATCCTTTTGCCACAGTAATAAGTATGGATCTCGCCGAAGCGATGCTTCATTTTGCCAAACAAGGCCGTCAGCTGGATCAGGATGAGCTTAATCAGAGCTGGCTATGCGGGGATGCAGAGCACCTGCCTTTTTCTCATGACAGTTTTGATCTGGTGGTTTCTAATCTGACTATCCAGTGGTGCGCAAATCCTCACCAGGTGTTTAAAGAGTTGTTCAGGGTGATGAAGCCTGGTGCCGAGGCCTGGGTGAGCACGTTCGCAGAAAAGACGCTGGTAGAGCTTAAGGAAAGCTGGGCCACTATTGATTCCTATAGGCATGTAAATAATTTCCTCTCTTGTGACAGCATTCTCCAGTCACTGAATGCACAGCCATTCTCTGCAATAAATCATTTCCATAGTCAGGAGATTTATTTCTATGATTCTCTGGGGTCATTGACCGGTGAATTAAAAGGAATCGGTGCGCATAATCAGAATGCAGGCCAGGCCTCTGGTCTGACAGGAAAGACAAAACTCAGGAAGCTCAAACAGGATTTCGAAAAGAAAAACATACCGGGTAAAGGTATCCCGGTTACCTATGACCTGGTATTGCTGCACCTGGTGAAATAAATGCGTAATGAAGACACTTTGTTAAAAAAGAAAATATTTTTTGTTACCGGGACTGATACGGACTCAGGTAAAACTTTTGTGTCCTGCAGTATCCTCTGCGCAGCACAAGGACAAGGCTATTCAACGGCGGCAATTAAACCTGTGGCCGCAGGAGTCAGTAATAGCAGCCAGGGCTTGCAGAACGAAGACGTGATTGCACTGGCTGAGCACTGCTCATTGCCACTGACTCTTTCGGATATCAATCCTGTGTGTTTTAAGGAGCCCATTGCTCCCCATATAGCAGCAGGTAGAGAGGGTATAACCCTGAATGCGCGCAATATCGCGGAGCAATGCCAAAAGATTATTAACATGCAAGCGGATCTGACCCTTATAGAAGGTGCCGGGGGCTGGAAGGTGCCGCTTTCAGAACAGGAAACCATGGCTGATATCGCCAAAACTCTTGGGATACCTGTAATTCTCATTGTAGGAATGCGCTTGGGTTGCCTGAATCATGCCTTGCTGACTGCGCAATCAATTCTCGCTGATGGTGTGAGCCTGGCTGGCTGGATTGCCAATCAGATTGATCCGGAAATGTCTGTCTATCAGGAAAATCTTTCCACTTTGGTGAATCTTATGCCAGCGCCCATGCTGGCTGAAATTCCTCGGCTTGATGATGAAGATGGGGTAAGTCAGGCAAGCCGATTTATCGATGTAGAGAAGATTTTGTCAGCATAATTACGCTTGATTTGTTTCAGAACAAACCTTCGCGTGGACTTGCCTGTCATGCAGTTTGTATAATCTGCTTCGTTTTTTGCTGTGGACTTACGCTCCGGTTCGCACAAGGATGAGGTGTTTCAAAATAAGTATGAACAGCTTCAGGCTTACAGAGAATTCCGACATCAAGACGCGCTTTAGAAGGCATGTCGGCCACCTGCTGAGAAAGCGCAACGAAGAGGTCGGAATTCTCTGTAAGCCCGGCAGGGCGCGGCCAGGAGCGCACACTCACTTCGTTGCAAACCTCACCAGGGACAACCAGCCCTGGCCTTCGCTTTGCGCCTTGCGATTGCACGCTCCTGATCACTCTGAAACTATTCATACTTATTATGAGACACCTTGAGATGACACAAAAAAACCAGCACGGTGTAGTAGTGTGTGCCCTTTACCATTTTGTCAGGCTGGACGATTTCGCCGAATTACGTCAACCGCTCCTGAAAATGATGCAGGACAATAATGTCAAAGGGACTATCTTGCTTGCCAGTGAAGGTATCAATGGCACTATTGCCGGTAATAGCGAGGGCATAGATTCAGTTCTGGCATGGCTTCGAAGCGATGCACGGCTAAAAGGCCTCGACCATAAAATTTCCTTTGATGATGAAATTCCTTTTTATCGGGCCAAGGTAAAACTGAAGAAAGAGATTGTCACTATGGGTGTGGAGGGTATTGATCCTAATAGAAAAGTCGGTACTCATATCAAACCTGAACAATGGAACGCGCTAATATCGGACCCTGATGTATTGTTGATAGATACTCGTAACAAGTATGAAGTTGAAATAGGAACCTTTGAAAGAGCAGTAAATCCCGAAACTGAGAGCTTCAGAGAGTTTCCTGACTATGTGGAAGACAATCTGGATCCGGCAAAGCATAAAAAAATAGCCATGTTCTGTACTGGTGGGATACGTTGCGAAAAATCTACGGCCTACCTCAAGGAAAAGGGCTTTGATGAGGTTTACCACCTTGAGGGCGGAATTCTCAAGTACCTGGAAGAAGTTCCGGAAAGCGAGTCTCTGTGGAAAGGAGAATGTTTTGTCTTTGATAATCGCGTGGCAGTGAATCATCAACTTGAAAAAGGAGATTATGATCAGTGTCATGCATGCAGACTGCCAATAACAGAAGAAGACAAGCTCAATGTCCGGTATGAGAAAGGTGTAAGTTGTCCAACTTGTTTTGATGACAAAACAGCAGGGCAGAAGCAACGATTCCGTGAGCGTGAAAAGCAAATGTCATTAGCATCCACAAGAGGGGAGTCACACCTTGGTTCGGAGGTGAATGAGCTGATTATGAAGCGTAAAGAGAAAAAAACAGCCTATAAAAATGAGCAGCAGAAATATGAAAAAGAGAAATCCCCAAAAGCATAATCTTATTGATTTTCAAACAAGGGGTTTAAAAAGTAATGCATGCTTCGTGTTTCATGTTTTTTTTTTCATTGAAGAGGTAATCTTGTAGTTATTAAGGTGTTATCAGGTCATGTTTTGGCCAGTTTGGGAAAAAGATAAAAAATCGGTATCCTCTTAAAAAATATTCAGGAATATGTATATGAATAATAAATTTGTACCTCTAATTGTGATTCTTGCCATCCTGGTCAGCGCCTTATACTGGGTGTTTGGCTTGCCCATGGTCGGTAATCCGGAAATACCCACGACTGCAGAAGCGATAGCCAGAGGCGAGTATATTTATAATGCGGGCGGCTGTGCTGCTTGTCATCAGATAGATGATGCTGAGGGTCCTGTAGGGGGTTATGTTATTGAGGTGGAGAATCCTTTCCCGAATACTTTCTATACGCCTAATATTACGCCAGATGAAGAAACTGGTATTGGCGGCTGGACCGGTAAGGATTTTATTCTGGCGATGAAGCATGGGCGCAGCCCCAGCGGCGGCTTTTACTGGCCATCATTTCCCTATCGTACCTATCAGAATATGACTGACGAGGATGTTCTGGATCTTGCTGCTTATATGATGGTGCAGCCTGCTATACGCAGTGAAGTGCCTGAGCACGAATTACCAGCCTGGCAGTTTGATTTCCTGATGGCCGGCTGGAATATACTTGCCGATTTTATCGAAGGAGACGCACCATCAATTAGTGATGACCTGCAGGTACAGCGTGGCGCTTATCTGGCCAGAGCGCTTGGCCATTGTGGCGAATGTCATACTCCCAGAAATGAATTGGGAATGATGATGTTGGCAGAAGAGTTCTCCGGGTCAGAAATCGTTTCTACAGAAATAAATCCTGAAGGACTGTCTGGCTGGACCCGTTTTGATTTTGTCGGCTTTCTCCAGCTGGGTATGACAGCCAGTTTTGATTTCGTAGGGGGAGAAATGGCTGATGTTATTGAACATACCAGCAAACTCACAGAAGAAGATCAGGAAGCTTATGCGGCATTCTTCATTCGCAATGGTGAATAAGCAGTAAAGAATGGAGATAGCAAATAAAGCAAAAAACTTAAAGTGCCAAAAATGAAAGCAAAAAAAACGCCCCATTGGGGCGTTTTTTTTTACTTCTATTTAATTTTTACTATGCAGAGTAAGAATTAATCCAGACGGAATCTATCATGGCAGGCGCCGCATTTAGGGCCAATCTGACCAACAGCTGCACGAGCATCACCGCCATTCTGAAGTATTTCGATAGCAGCATTAGCGCCATCTACCAGATCCTGCGCAAGCTGTGCGAAATCAGCCTGGTTGGCCCAGATAGTATCAGCAGCACGGGTCGTAACACTGCTGTTGCCGGTAGTATCAGCAGCAAACAGATCAGCAATCATTGGTGCCAGCATAGCTACGCGCTGTGAACCAAGAATAGCTGTTTCAGCACTAAAATCAGAGCCGCGAGCCATTTGACCCAGAGGGCCATTTGAAAACGCCAGCATCTGAAATACAGACTGACGCCGTTTAACAGCAGCAGCCGCATCTTCATCAGACATCTGCGCCATTGCACCAATTGAAAAAATAGAGCTTAAAATGATTGCTCCGGTAATAATGAGTTTTTTCATTATGTTGTCCCCATCTGTTGGTTATTAAAATCTGTTTCCAGGTGTTTGTAATCAGTAAAATTGTGCTTTGTTTTTAATCAGGTTTTCAAACCCTCACTGCAAGCCTGCATATCAGTATAGATTCCAGCTGTCAGCGAAGGCTATTGTGCCATGTTCATTCTCTCCTGTCTTCCTGTTTCAAGGGAATAAACCCGTAAATATCCATGTTAATATCTTTCAATTCAATTGCTTACAATGAGCATTTGAGCTTGATAAGCTTCCAATACAGTATGTTTTAAATTTACTGAATATAAACTTAACTACAGAAACTGGTCGCTAAATTCCTTAATAATTGCACAATGTTAATAGCATCAATTGACCTGTTTACGCGACTCCGGTAGGGTTGCGCTTCCTGCCAATATGAGGATCAGAAATGGCCCGTAAATCAGCCAAATTTAACTTTGAAGATGCTCTGGAAAACCTTGAAGAGCTGGTGGAAGCCATGGAAGATGGCGAGCTTAGTCTCGAAGAATCCTTAAAAGCTTTTGAGCAGGGTATCAAGCTTACCCGTGAATGCCAGGCGGCCCTGGAGTCAGCTGAACAAAAAGTACAGTTGCTGGTAAGTACAGATGATATTCCTGAATCAGAACCCTTCGAAGAAGATGAAGGTGAAGATGCAGATGAGGATACGGATTAGTCCCTTCATCATATGAACACACTGGAATATATCAAAAGTCTGCAGACCCGAGCTTCAGCTGCACTGCAAACCCGTCTCGAAAACTCACCTTATTCAGCCCGTTTGGGGGATGCTATGCACTATGCTGTGCATAATGGCGGTAAACGCATCCGACCCGTTCTGGCGTATGCCAGTGCCGAAGCAGTAGGCGGAACATTGGCAGATGCTGACAGTTGTGCCTGCGCAGTTGAGATGATCCATGCCTATTCACTGGTTCATGATGATCTGCCAGCGATGGATGACGATAAGCTGAGGCGTGGACAAGCTACCTGTCACATTAAATTTGATGAGGCCACAGCTATTCTGGCAGGAGATGCCTTGCAGACATTGGCCTTTGAAATTTTGGCCCACCCTGAAGAAAACCGGGACCCGGCACTCTCTCTTGAAATGATAGAGACTCTTGCGCAAGCTTCAGGCTGGCACGGCATGGTTGGGGGGCAGAGTCTTGATATAGAGGGTGCAGGAAAACATATCAAGGAAGACGATTTGATCTTGATGCATCGCTTGAAAACCGGAGCACTGATCAATGCCAGTGTGAAACTTGGCGCGATCAGTACTGGCCTGGCTTCGAAAGACATGTTGGATAGCCTGGAAAAATTTGCCGAATGTATTGGTCTGGCATTTCAAATAAAGGATGACATTCTGGATGTTGAGGGTTTAACTGAAGTCCTTGGCAAACAACAAGGCAAGGATCAGACCTTGAACAAGCCCACATACCCATCCATTCTTGGTATGGAGGGCGCCAGAACCAGAATGCAGGCCCTGTTCGATGAGGGCACACAAGCATTGTCCATATTCGGGAAAGATGCGGAAAAATTGCAAGGTATTGCTTCTTTTATAATAGAAAGAAAACATTAAGTCTTTCCTTGTAGTCATTTATCACAGTTGAAGAAAGACTGATCGATCCCTTTGCGTTAAAATAACCTGGTTTTTTTAACGAAGTGTTTGAAAGACGAACTGATCCCTTTGCGTTAAAATAACCCGGTTTTTTACGAGCTAGTTTTCCATAGATGTTTAATGAAATTCCCCATGAGCGGCCTGAAACGCCATTGCTCGACAGCATCGATTCCCCTGCCGATTTACGTGAAATAGCGTTTGAGCAGCTGGAAGAAGTTGCCAATGAGCTGCGTCATTATCTGCTTTATACGGTAGGCAAGACTGGTGGGCACTTTGGTGCAGGCCTTGGCGTGGTTGAGCTTACCGTAGCCCTGCATTATGTTTTTAATACCCCTGAAGACAAGCTGGTCTGGGATGTAGGACATCAGACTTATCCCCACAAAATTCTTACTGGCCGTCGCGAAGAGATGTTAAGCATCCGTCAGTCTGGTGGTCTTGCTGCTTTTACCAATCGTAAAGAAAGTAAATACGACACTTTTGGTGCTGGTCATTCGAGTACATCCATTTCAGCTGCACTGGGCATGATGGTGGCTGCCAGCCAGCAAGAGTCAGACAGAAAAATTGTCTCCATCATTGGTGATGGCGCCATGACTGCAGGTTTGGCATTTGAAGCGCTGAATCATGCCGGGGAACTTGAAGGGGATATTCTGATTATCCTGAATGATAACAACATGTCCATTTCCAGAAATGTAGGTGGACTGTCCAGTTACTTTGCCCGTATGTGGGCGAGTAAGCCCTATAACGTATTACGTTCAGGCAGCAAGAAAGTGTTATCTGCATTGCCGCCGGCATGGAAAGCGGCACATCGCGCAGAAGAATATATGAAGGGAATGGTATCCCCTGCAACAATTTTTGAAGAACTCGGCATCACTTATTTTGGTCTAGTAGATGGTCATGACGTTGAAGGCATGGTCAATATGTTAAATAACATCAAGGACATGAAAGGGCCCCGTCTTCTGCATGTCGTTACACAAAAAGGTAAAGGGTATTTACCCGCTGAAGAAGATCCTTATGGTATGCATGCCCTTAGTAAAATGGCTGCTGCATCAGAAAAATCGACTCAGGTATCGGAAAGTATTCCAAGCTATTCAAATGTTTTTGGCACCTGGTTATGCCAGATGGCAGAACAAGAGCAGGATTTAATCGCTATTACACCGGCGATGGGAGAAGGCTCGGGTATGCGGGAATTTGAGGAAAAATTCCCGGACAGGTTTTTTGATGTGGCGATCGCTGAACAACATGCGGTGACTTTTGCCGCAGGTATGGCCTGCGATGGCATGAAACCTGTTGTTGCCATATATTCTACTTTTCTGCAACGGGGCTATGATCAATTGATCCACGATGTGGCTTTACAGGATCTGGATGTATTATTTGCCATTGACCGGGCAGGGCTGGTTGGCGAGGATGGCCCGACCCATGCCGGTAGTTTTGATTTATCATTTTTGCGCTGCATCCCCAATATGCTCGTCATGGCACCCAGTGATGAGCAAGAAACCAGGCATATGCTGTTTACTGGCTATCACCATAAGGGGCCCGCAGCTGTACGTTATCCAAGAGGAAAAGCGACAGGCTGCGCTGTAAGTGATGAACTGTCTCAGCTGGAAATTGGTAAAGGCATAATTAAGAGAGAGGGCGAAAAAGTCGCCATCCTGGTATTTGGGACCTTATTGGCCGATGTTATCCCGGTTGCAGAAGAATTAAATGCCACACTGGTGGATATGCGTTTCATCAAACCTCTCGATGAAGACCTGATTGCATCGCTGGCAGAGTCTCACGTTCTTTTGGTCAGTGTTGAAGATAATGCAATCAAAGGTGGTGCTGGATCAGGCGTTAATGAATTTCTGGAAAGCAAGAAGTTGCAAACACCGATATTGAATCTGGGCTTGCCTGATAAATTTCTTGAACATGGCAAAGTATCAGAAATGCGTGCCGAGATTGGCCTTGATAGCAAAGGCATTCTGAACGCCATACGTCAGCGGCTGAAATAAGCAGCCTATGGCAAGACATCATGCCACTGATATAGAAAATCTGGACATGAAGTGGCATGTAGTCAGACTGTTGCTGCCCTATCTGCTTGAATTTAAAAAACGAACACTTGCTGCATTTTTCTGTCTTGGCCTGGCCCAGTTAGCTAGCCTCATCCTGCCATTCATTTTGAAATACATTGTAGATAATCTGGATGGTCAGCTTAATACTGCCAATCCAGTTTTGCTTGTGTCTATTCCGCTGGGTCTGATATTGGCCTATGGCCTGGCACAATTTCTCAACATAATATTCAACGAAATTCGCGATACCTTGTTTGGACGCGTAACTGAAAAAACGATTCGCCGCTTAAGTCTGAAAACATTTCAGCACTTGCATGGCCTCGATCTGGAATTTCACTTAAACCGACAAACAGGCGGCTTATCCAGAGATATAGAAAGAGGCACCACCGGCATTAATTTTTTGATGCGCTTTATGATCTTCAATATTATTCCAACCATGCTCAGGCTGCTTATTGTCATTGGGATTTTTCTGGTGAATTACGGCATTGAGTTTGCTGCTATCATTTTTTTCTCGATTCTTTTTTATGTGATTTATTCTGTCATCGCAACAGAGAAACGAACGCGTTTTGTCAGGGAAATGAATCAGGCGGATTCAGCAACAAATACGCGCGCAATAGACAGTCTGCTTAATTATGAGACGGTTAAATATTTCACCAATGAGAAATATGAATCCTCTCATTACGATCGGGAACTTGCTGTCTGGGAAAAAGCAAAACGTAATAACCGCTTGAGCCTGTTTGCTTTAAATGGTGGGCAGGCATTGATTGTATCGCTGTCGATGACGGTCATGCTGCTGCTTGCGGCTAAAGGGGTGGCAAGTAATACCATGACGCTTGGCGACTTTGTTTTTGTCAATGCAAACATGATGCAGTTATTTATACCCCTGAATTTTCTTGGCTTTGTGTATCGGGAAATCAAGGGTTCACTTGCCAATATAGAGCGTCTGTTTGATTTGTTGAATCAGAAAGCAACTGTCATGGAACAGCCTGATGCACAGCTATTGGATGTTTCCAAACCTGAAATTACCTTCAGTCACGTTAATTTTTGTTACCAGCCTGATCGGGAAATAATTCGTGATATAAGCTTTACCATACCCCCCGGTGAAAAACTGGCTGTTGTAGGTGCCAGTGGTTCAGGAAAATCGACCCTGGTTAAATTATTGTTTCGGTTTTATGACTGTCAGTCGGGTGAAATAAAGATTGATGGCATGGATATACGGCAAGTAACGCTTCATTCACTGCGATCAGCTATCGGAATCGTGCCGCAGGATACTGTCCTGTTTAATGACAGTATTTATGAAAATATTTTGTATGGCAGACCAGAGGCTTCTGAAGATGAAGTCAAACGTGCTATTAGTCTTGCACAACTGGATAAATTTATTGAGCAACTCCCCCAGGGTTTGCAAACTGTTGTGGGTGAGAGAGGACTGAAATTAAGTGGTGGAGAAAAGCAGCGCGTGGCAATCGCCAGAACTATGCTAAAAAATCCCGCCATCCTGGTATTTGATGAAGCAACGTCATCACTGGATAGCAAAACAGAAGGTGGCATACTGAAGGCAATGCAGGAAATATCACAAGGCCATACCAGCCTGGTAATCGCCCATCGCCTTTCTACGGTTGTTGATGCGGACCGGATTCTTGTGATGGATGCAGGCCGTATTGTTGAAACAGGAACTCATGAAGAATTAATTTCCCTTGGTGGTGTTTATCATCACATGTGGAACTTACAGAAAAGGAAAGAAAGGGAAGATCCACTAAAAAGCGAATCTATGTAGGAGGGACTTTGCCTACATGGATGTAGGTAAGGGGCGTGAGCAGGAGCGGAAGCTTCAGTCCCGAAGAAAAGAGCTGTGTTCTTAGCGGTTGCTTATCCTTTGAAGGATAGCTAAAGCTTCAAATTAAGATCTGATAGAAGATGTTTGCCTGAAGGTATTTAAGGAACTTTTCCGCTCCTACAAAAGGATGGCAAATTGATACAGGAAAGATCTTAACCTCGAATGACTCAAGGCTAAGATCCTAAAACTAAAAAAGGCGCCTTTCGGCGCCTTTTTTATTTTTGCTTTACTGCTTACAAACCACTGGTTTTTTCGAAGAAAGGTAAGCCAAAATCATCATGCATATCTAACAGGAATTTATTGTTTTCCTGGCAGATATAATCGTCCAATTCCTGTCCTTCACTCCAACGGATATCCCAGGCGACTGTCCAGGGCTCGCTGTAAGCACCCGGGTCATCAAGAACAGCTTCATAATGAAGTGTTTCTTTATCGGGACGGGTGAATCTTTCAATGGTATGCAATTGCTCTGTGTGCATATAGCCACCAAAATCTACCCAGGTCTTTTCGTTAAAACCAACAGTATCTACTACCAGCGCATCCCCTTCCCAATGGCCTACGGAGTGACCAAAGTAAGTGGGGTTAAGATTTTCCGGATGCTCGCGGCCATCCATGTGAATTTCACGCCATACATGTCCACCACCTTCAAACACAACGATGATGCGGTCACGATCCTGAACGATTTCGGCAGGATAGGGCGTGCCCATTGAGCGTGGACCACCGGGAGGCAAGCAGAATCCTTCGGGATCATACTTTACATTGTTGGACTTGTTGTATTCCCACATGGCTTGAGTCCATGGCAGCATTGGTGGTTGATCACCTTCTTCATAGCCAGGCATGCGCGCAGCAAAATTTGTTACCCATGGTAGATTCCATACTCCGTTACCACCCAGATCAATAGTGCCATCCGCCATCCTTGGTGTAGGTGTAGAAGGGCGATCCTCGTTATTGAATCCAGGAGGCTGTGCCTGAACACCTGATTGCAACGCTATTGCACTGGCAATAGTTGCAGCCAGAATAGCTGGTTTTAAAGTTTTTCTGATAATGTCAGACACTATTTTCTTCCCCTGCTAACTTGTTTTTAGCGACCAATAATGTTGGTCTTTATAGACCAATAATCTTGGCGTTTTTGTTAAAAAATAAAACTTACTGTTCGCAATCTTCCGTAGCAACAGCAGTTTCGTCAAAGTCACGCTGGCTGGTTCCGGCAAACATACGTTCGCATGTTTCGGAGATCAGTACAGTCTGGACATTGCCTTTGAAACTGCCATCTCTGGCACGGGTGCCACGAACGATAACTTCAGTCCCGATAGGAAGCGTATTACGAGTCCAGCCGCGACGCATCAAACCGTTGGGGCTGCCCATTTCAAAGGCCCACTCTTCGTAGTCACCCTCTTCAGTTTCTACTTCCAGATAGAAGTAGGTATGGGGATTAGTCCAGTCAACTTTTACAACTGTGCCAGTAACGTTAACTGGAGAATTGCCATCAAATTCAGCGGCAAAGGAGTGGTGAGCTGTTGCCTGAAATGTTGTTAGAGCACCAAGGGCACCAAATGCCAGTGCTAATAATTTAGTCTTCATGTTTTTCTCCGTAACGGGGTTTTCCCGATCTTTAAATAGCTGTGTTTCTAATCTTAAGAGAAACTAAACAGCCTGCTGGTTCAGTTTCTTATACAAAGGACAAGTACAGTTTGGTGTCTATCAATTAAGTGTAATGTCGAAAGTGCCCTTGGTGTCGCCCATCGTATAGGAACCTCTGTATTTCCTGTTGGTCCAGGAACCCAGATTGCTTAACTTGCCTTCCATCATTAATGGGCCGTCAGCCATATTTGCTGTAATGGTTAGGGTCCAGGTTTCAGCATTAAGTTCTACGCTGGTCATTTCAACACTACGACGTCCAGGATTAACTGAACCTGAAAGGTCACCATTCCATGATTCGATTAGTAAACGAATTCGTTCCGGTCCCTCGGATGTGAAAGAGGTCAAATTTCCTGACCAGGATCCTTTGGCTGGATGACCAGTTTGGGATATAGCGGGTACTGCCAGTCCAAGACAGGTAATTAATAAAATAATTCTTGCAAACATTGTTGACTCCTTAATTAAGCCCAGGCTCTTGTGAGAAGACTCTTGTTATTCTATATTTCCCCTGCGCGGATAAGGGGACTCTTCATCATATTACTAGTAAGAGCGCTATAGTACTAAATTCTGGTAATTGAAATATAGTCCATGTATTCTCCTTCTCCTGAATTCCACAGTATTTGCACAAAAGGGGCAAAATATGTTTAAAAATTCCAGTTATTTCATAGTGTTAGCAATTTTTCTTTTGTCGGCATGTGCTTCTCAACCTGCACAGCAGAATGATATGGCGCAGGAATCTGATAGTAATGTTGAGTTAGCAGAAAATTCTTCATCCGAGAATGACCCCAATGAAGTTATCTGCCGTCGGGAAATGGTAACGGGTAGTAATTTTAGAAAACGCGTTTGTCTTACCAGGGCGCAAAGAGGAGAAATGCGAGCAATGTCTCGTGAAGAGTTTATTGAAAGAAGGTCTGGTACTTTAGGTGCTGCCCCTGCTGGCCCGGCTAATTAAGAAAATATTTCATGCTTAATATTAAAATAGAAACTATCTTGAAAACGCTGTCTTGTAAAAAAGCGCCAGTAATTTTTGTAGGTCTGGCAGCGTTTAGCCTGACTTCCCTGGGGCAAGTCAGTATTGCTTCATGTGCTGATATTGAGGATTCTGCTGCCAGATTAGCCTGCTATGATGAAGCTACAAGCGCTATACAAAGCTTGCCAGTAATTAGATTGCCCAGGGCTTCAGTTACTTCTTCCAGTGAAGCTTCGAATGATGCGCCTGCAACATCATCCTCCCGGGGTGATGACTTTGGTCTTGAACTTCGTGATGACGGTGGCAGGGTGGCGGAACGAAGCTACCGTGTTGTCGCTGCTAATAGAAATGACTTTACTGGCTGGACTATAGAGTTTGAGAATGGTGTCAAGTGGCGCCAGGTAGGCACTGATAAATACGATATCAAAGTGGGTGAGACTTATACAATAAAGCGTGGTGCGCTGAATTCTTTTTTGCTGAGTAATAGCAATAATAATCGGAAAATACGTATAAAACGCTTTGAATAATCTCCTCATTCTAGTTTGCCGTTAAACGCCAAATCATCATTTTACATACCACATACCACATACCACATACCACATACCACTTAAGTAAACTTCTTGCCCAGCCTTAGAATCTTCACGGCTTTTAGTGAAGAAACTTTACTTCACTTTGTCAATATATCCTTGTTCATAGAATGCGCTGAACTAAATGTGATGCAAAAAAAAACCCCGCCGAAGCGGGGTTTTTTATAACTAGCTCTACTAACTATCTAATAAAGAATTAGAAGCTGTAGTTATAGCTAGCTCTGTACATGCGTCGTCGTGGATCATACAAACCACTGTTTACAGTAGTTAGAGAGCCCATGACTAATGGTGCAACTTTATCACCTATGTTCAGGATTGCTAATGAGACACTAGACTGATTTGCTCCGCCTAAATTATAAGTGTAGAGAACATCATTCACTGAGAAACCGCCTTGATTACTCAAGACCTGATTCGCCCTTGGGTTACGCAGTTCTGTTCCATCAGTGAAGCGCGTAGTCCAACGGAAGGAATGGTTATCCCTGTTATAGGTTGCAATGATGTTTCCGCGCAACTGTGGGTTAGTGCCCACACCGGCAACGTTACTACCATCAGTTCCGACAACATCGATGATAGAACCATCAGTCGCAGTACCCGCATAACGATTAACATAAGCACCGTTTACCCGGATACCTGCATCACCACCCATGAATGGGAAGTCATAGGAAACCTGGAAATCAACACCGTTGGTCTCGACGGTATTCTGATTGATAAAGCCGGATTTAAACAGGGCGATATCGAAACCAGTCATACAATCACCTGGACGGGTGTTAAGGTTAACACCATCCCAGCGACCAGTGATTTCACAAATTTCGTTATTAGCACCAGGGAACAGTTCAATACGTGGATCAGTAATGAAACCATCAGCCTGGTCAGCCAGCAGAATGTCATCCGGGCTAACTACAGTTACCAGGTTGGTAAATTCATACTCCCAGTAGCTAAGGTCCAAGGTTAAGCTGTCTGTAACATCCCAGGTAACACCAACAGTCCAGCTATCGGACTCTTCTGGTAACAGATTTGAGTTACCTACGGCCAGTGCACGAGCCTGAGTAACCTCACCACCGATTTCTCGGATAGTAGTGCCACTGGGGCCAATACCAAACGACTGGTTTTCAGAAGCCAGACGGAATGAAGAACCGGCAGAAGCTCTGATAAATACACCCTCAGCAGGTGTCCACAGAGCACTGATTTTAGGCTCTACTGAACTTTGTCCCAGAGTACTTTCATAACGTGCTGCAAGGTCAATCTCGAGAGTATCAGTTGGAAACATCACCAGCTCAGCAAAGACTGCTTCTGTGTCACGAGTTGAATCCCAGCTCCTGATTACTTGTGGAGCAAAGCCATAACCGCCGTCTCTGGATACAGAGTCAACGATGATGTCAAGTTCCTGCCTACGATACTGGGCACCGATTGCTACACCTGTTGCGCCGCCGGCCATTTCCCAAAGCTCGCCAGTTGCGATAGCTTCAAAAGAGAAAAGTCGCGAGTCGCCTCTGGTAAGCGGCTGGTTGGTCATCCATTCCTGCAGCTCAACAGAGTTGTAGGTAGGATCGCCAGGCTCGGCAAGCAGACGGCTGGCAAACGGGTTCCACCACTCACAGTTACCTACACCAGGTTGAATATTAGGATCATTTTCATAACCCACTACCTGATTGGCTTTACAGTTACCGCCGCCGTAACCAGCAATGGCTCGTGCATAACGGTCTGCGATAGTGTCCGAAGAACCACCTGCCTGCTGGTTCCAGGAAGCAGTACCAGTCGCACGCCAATCCCAATTATCACTGAGCATGCCATCAAGAGATAGCGATGTGCGGAAAGTATGCTGCTTGGCAAAAGATTGCAGAGCTCCTTCAACTGGAGCTGCCTGGCGAGTAAAAATGGTGCGGTAATCCTGTAATGGAAAAGCACCGCCACTGCGCGCATTGGCATCAATAACACCTGGGTTGTTAGCCGGCATCTTAACTGAAATGCCACTTAGTGCTAACAACGGTACACCAGTACCAAAACTACTGCGTGTTGCCACTCGAGCGAAGTTTGTCTCAACTGTCATGTTCTGCAGGAAATCACCGTCAAACTGTTTGTTCATAACAGCCATACCAGTAAGCTGTTCGTTCTCTGGAATGATTGTTCGTTGATGACTCAGAGACATTCGGCAGAAGGGGTTTCCAGGTGATTCAAAACCAGCACCATCAAAACCTTTTGCACCAGCTGGATCATAGATCACGTTACCTGGCAGGCCACCAATTTCTGGTGATCCACACAGTGGGTCTGCAAACCAACCGCCTTGCACACGAATATCACCTGGACGGGCTGGCCCTAAAGCGCCGAAAGTACCTGGATTCGCCAGACCCGTGATGAGGCCCAGTCCAATACGCTCAGGGCCAAACACATCTGCACTTTGCATCTGGTCAGGGCGTTTCAGAAATTCCACGGCCATGACGAGACCCATATCATCACCCTGAACACCAAAAATACCGCCAACCAGAACTTCTGGTACGGAAGATTGCGCCTGGGCATGCTGGGTTGAAATTGAAACTTCAGCACCTTCAAAATTGTTACGGGTAATAAAGTTGGCAACACCGGCTACAGCGTCAGAACCATAAAGGGCGGAAGCACCGTCCAGTACCAATTCCACACGCTCAATCATGATGCCCGGTGCAAGGTTGTTAACGTCTACCGCTGATGCAGTATTTGCATCAATAGTTTGGCGTTGTCCATTCATCAGTACTAACGTAGATCTGGAACCCAGAGCCCTGAGGTTAATACTGTTGGTTGGAGTATTCCAGTTACCAGTTGTGTTGGCAGATGAAATCTGCGGCATATCACGAATTGCTTCAACAACGGATACACGCTGGTTCGCTTGTAGCTCTTCATTGTCCATGATGGAAACAGGCTGAGGCCTGTCAGCAGGACGTGAAATAAAGGAACCCGTAACCTGGATTTCTTCAATGTCATCCTGTGCCATCAAGGAGCTTGAAGCAGTAGTCGCTGCTGCTGCAAATGCAACTGCAGTGGCGAGCTTTTTATAGCTCATCATTTCGACTGATTTTTTCATGTAAATCCCCTTTCTTGTTTATGTATGCTGTTTAAAAACAGCAATCGAATCCCAATAGGCAATAGGTTCGGTATGTTTCGGGCTTAGAATTAACTATAAGCACGACAAACCAATATGAACTGACTAATTGGGTAATGGGAAGACAAAACATATGAGAATGGAATCATGAATCAATCCCAGATAAGACAACAATGCATTCCCCTTTTTTACTTAAATCACCCCGATTTGAATATTTTCACTTAAAGGTTCATCAAGTAGAGAGGCATAATAGTCAACATGCGAGGTTAGCGCAAGTTTTAAAAACCCTTTATTTTGAAAGCTATCTTGTTGATTACTATAAAGATAAAGAACCATAAACCTGTGTCTGGGGGTCTTGAAAAGAGACTAAGAGACCATACAAAAACGATTGATGTATGTTGAGCAATTGTGTGAAGGGCTGGATTACCTTTGGAATTACCTTAGTAAAGATATAACTATTTGATTAATATACTATTTAACTTCCCAGGTATGGCCGCTTTGAAGCAGTGCGTTGATATCTCCTTTGCCTCGGGTTTCGCGCAATTCGAGACGTTGGCTGCCTAGATCGCTGACGTAAGCGCTTACCGGTTTGTAATAAAGGATGCCTACAGCTATCGGAAAATCCGGTCCTTGCATGGCGGCGAGCAATTGGGCCTGGGCCAGGTTGGTCTGATCATGTATCAGTAGGGATGCAAGATCAGCCCCATCTTTCACAGCAACAACTTCAAGGCTCAGTTTTTCCCTGTTTAAGCGAATTCCTTTATCTTTTTCCTTGCCAAATACAAGTGGCTGCCCATGTTCCGCTTCGAGTCGGAAATCAGTGGCAATTTTCTTGTCTTTTACCTGCTCGAAAATACCATCATTGTAAATTGGGCAATTTTGCAGAATCTCTATAAAAGAGGCGCCTTGATGGGCGTGGCCTTCTTTTACGACTGCACTTAAATGTTTCATCTCTGTGTCGATAGTGCGGGCCACAAAAGGTGCGCCGGATCCCAGGGCAATAGCACATGGCGAAAGAGGCCTGTCTACCGATCCTTCTGGTGTTGAGGGTGAGCGTGTGCCCACTTTCGAGGTTGGAGAATACTGCCCTTTGGTGAGTCCGTAAATTTCGTTATTGAACAACAGGATGTTCAAATCCACATTTCTGCGTAAAGCATGCATAGTGTGGTTGCCTCCGATGCTTAATGCATCACCATCACCGGTAATCACCCACACATCCAGTGCCGGGTTAGCAAGTTTAACGCCGGTGGCAATTGAAGGCGCCCGACCATGAATTGTATGGAAGCCATAGGTTTCCATGTAGTAAGGAAAGCGCGATGAGCAGCCGATGCCAGAGATAAAAACCTGACTTTCCCTGGGGCGGTTCAGTTCCGGCATCAGTTTCTGAATAGCCTTCAATATGGCGTAATCGCCACAGCCGGGGCACCAGCGAACTTCCTGATCGGAGGAAAAATCTGCTACGCTTAATTTGTCCACTGCCTGATTCATCTTGCTGCTCCAGAGGGTCTTTTTAGTCGGCCAATTCTGCTTTAATGGCGTTACTTATTTCCTGGATCTTGAATGGTTGACCGGACACCTTGTTTAATCCTTTGGCGTCGATCAGAAAATCAGATCTCAACATTTTAACTAATTGTCCGGTATTCATCTCGGGTACCAGCACCTTTTCATATCCGGACAACAATGTCTGCAGGTTGGACGGGAAAGGTGAAAGGTAACGTATATGGATGTGACTCACATCCAGTCCATCTTGCCGGCAGCGTTTGACAGCCTGGTGGATGGGCCCAAAAGTAGAGCCCCAGCCAACGATTGCCAGCTTGCCTGAAGAGCTTCCCAGAGCGACTTCCTGTAGCGGGATGTTTGCACTGATCCCATCGATCTTGGCTTTCCGGGTGTCAGTCATCAGTTGATGATTATCAGGGTCGTAAGATATATTCCCGGTTTCATAGCTTTTTTCAATGCCGCCAACACGATGTTCCAGTCCAGGGGTACCCGGCTTGGCCCAGACTCTTGCCAGTGATTCCGGATCTCGCAGAGACGGATTAAAGCCCTCGGCATCGGCTCTAAATTTAACCGGGAAAGCCTCGTAATCATCCATGTCTGGAATTAACCAGGGCTCCGAGGCATTGGAAATATAACCGTCAGATAGCAGGATTACTGGTGTCATATATTGAATGGCAAGGCGTACGGCTTCAATGGCAACGTCGAAACAATCTGCCGGTGAAGTTGAGGCTATTACAGGTAAGGGGGTGTCACCATGCCTGCCATACACTGCCTGTAATAAATCTGATTGTTCTGTTTTGGTGGGCAGGCCAGTTGATGGGCCACCACGTTGTGTATTCACAACTACTAAAGGTAACTCGGCAGACACTGCCAGTGAAATAGCCTCTTTCTTGAGGGCAATGCCAGGGCCTGCACTGGAGGTGATACCAAGGCTTCCTGCAAACGAAGCGCCAATGGCAGCACACACGGCGGCAATTTCATCTTCTGCCTGAAAGGTGGTGACCTCGAATTCTTTTCTTGCTGCCAGTGCATGGAGAAGACCCGACGCGGGGGTAATAGGATACGAGGCAAACAACAGGTCAATGTTAGCCAGCTGCCCTCCGGCAATGAGCCCCCATGCCAGGGCCTGGGTACCGTTTACGTTTCTATAATTTCCGGGAGCAACTTTGGCCTGGGGGACTTTATAGACATGAACACCAGTAGGAAGCTCGGCTGTTTCACCAAAGGCATGCCCTGCATTCAGAGCAGCGACATTGGCATTGGCAATATCCGGTTTGCTGGCAAACTTTTTCTGCAGGTTTTCAGTGGTGGTGTCTTTTTCCCTGTCAAATAGCCAAAGTACCAGGCCCAATGTCCACATGTTCTTGCAGCGCAGTGCTGCTTTATGTCCTACGTCGAACTCTTCTACTGCCGAAAGTACCTGGGAATGGATATCGATAGATAGCAGTCGATAGGCATCCAGAGAGCCATCTTCCAGAGGATTGGTTTTGTAGTTGGCTTTCTTCAGGTTTTTTTCACTGAAAGCACCGGAATCGGCAATAATCAGTCCGCCCGGGACGACGGTTTCGAGATTGGTGGTCAGTGCTGCCGGATTCATGGCGACCAGAACATCGACCGCATCACCTGACGTGGTGATGTCGTCTGAGCCAAAATATATCTGGTAAGCCGATACACCGAAGGTTGATCCCGCAGGGGCACGAATCTCCGCCGGAAAGTCCGGGAAGGTGGCCAGGTCATTCCCGTACAGGGCAGTGACATCGGTGAAGTTTGAGCCAGTAAGCTGCATTCCGTCACCGGAATCCCCGGCAAAGCGCACAACCACATCTTCCAGAGTTTGTCCCTGATTAGATGTTGTCTCGTTTGCAACACCTTCTTCGTTTTCTACACTCATCCCTTTATTTCTCAAAATAGTTTCAATAGGCTCTGAAAAACTTTTTAGCCAGCGCCCAGCGCGCTTATAGTCCCTGATTTAATGGCATCTTAATCAGCTTACGTGGAATAAACGGGTTGAAGGTCATAAAGACCGTTGGCCTTGGTTCTTATTTCACCATAGGCGGGAAATTCAGGGCGCGAATTATAGCAATCTCGCGCCTGAAATGGCTAATAAAATAAAGTGCCAGCGATTCAATGTGCAGATAATAAGAATGCCGGGATTTGCAGACAGATAGCTGATCCATGTAAATGGTTTGGTGTGCTGGCAAGCCTTGTGCAACATGGTGACCTGCATTATGCTAGCTTGCTTCCGATCGCCCGGCAAAGCTGCTTAAAACTAGGGAACAGAGATTCCTAAAACTAAACGGGCGGCTGACAA
>Ga0257114_1000267_pt1 | contig 40353 bp, 46 predicted proteins | sample SI112_10mmetaG_FD_190149 | JGI IMG/M metagenome (GOLD analysis project Ga0257114, IMG submission 190149) | Marine microbial communities from Saanich Inlet, British Columbia, Canada - SI112_10m | ecosystem: Environmental > Aquatic > Marine > Inlet | place: Canada: British Columbia | collected...
AAAATAATAAATAATTATTTCCATGCTGAATTTTTGGACCCTTAAAAAACATAACAGCCTTCACAAGTATCGACATAGTTGGAGATAATAAATCTGTTACTCTACAAACAATAATATTTTTAATACAAGTATTTTTTATTATTGGTTCTAATTCTGAAATAAATCTATCTAAAACAATTATTGTTTCTGATTGTGAATCATTTAGTGCATTTTCAATCTCTCTGCTTTTAAATAATGGGTTTATATTTATCACTATACCTCCAGCTAGGTATGATCCAAATAAAGCAACCGGGTATGTTAAAAGATTTGGAAGCATTATTGCAATCTTGGAACTTTTTTTAATAGATAATTTAGTTTGAAGATAGGATCCAAATTTTTTCGAATATTTATCTATTTCTTTATAAGTTAAGGTGCTATTCAAATTTGTAAATGCAATTTTATTTGGAAATAAAGAAGTTGAATTTTTCATTAAATCTATAATTGAATTAAATCTTAAATCACCAATATCTGACGATACATTTTTTGGATAACGTTTGAGCCAAATTTTCTCCATAACTTCATCTTAGCATTAAAAAATAATAAAGCCTCCATAGAAAGAGGCTTTAGAATAAATTGATAAAAAAAATCCCCAAAACTTTCATTCTGAGGATTTTAAATTTTTCCTAGATAGGAAGGGGATTACATTCCCATACCGCCCATTCCCATGCCGCCCATGCCGCCCATATCTGGCATTGCAGGTGCGCCACCACCGCTAGGTGCATCATCAGATGCTAACTCAGTGACCATACATTCAGTCGTAATCATTAATCCTGCGATAGATGATGCATTCTGTAATGCAGTTCTAGTTACTTTTGTTGGATCTAAAATACCCATCTTAAGCATATCACCAAATTCAGAAGTCGCTGCATTGTACCCAAATGAGTCTTTTCCGTCTTGAACTTTAGCTAGTACTACAGAACCTTCTTCTCCTGCATTAGTAACAATTTGTCTAAGTGGTTCTAACATTGCTTGTCTAAGAATTTGAATTCCTTGATCTTGATCAGGATTATCTCCTTTAACTTTTTCAAGGGTCGCTCTAGCTCTTATCATAGCTACGCCGCCTCCAGGTACAACTCCTTCTTCCACAGCTGCTCTAGTTGCATGGAGCGCATCTTCCACTCTTGCTTTTTTCTCTTTCATCTCTACTTCAGTAGCAGCTCCAACTTTTATCACAGCTACACCACCAGCAAGCTTAGCTACTCTTTCTTGCATTTTTTCTTTATCATAATCTGATGTTGCTTCTTCTATCTGCGCTCTAATTTGATTAACTCTAGATTCTATCGAGGCCTTCTTTCCTCCACCATCAATAATAATTGTATTCTCTTTCGTTACATTAATTTTTTTAGCTGTCCCTAATAAAGTAAGGTCAGCTTTTTCTAAACTCAAACCAACTTCTTCTGCAATTACAGTTCCGCCCGTAAGGATTGCAATGTCTTCTAACATAGCTTTTCTACGATCACCAAAACCTGGGGCTTTAACTGCTGCAACTTTAACAATACCTCTTATGCTATTTACTACTAATGTAGCAAGTGCCTCTCCTTCAACATCTTCTGCAATGATTAACAGTGGTTTGCCAGATTTAGCAACACCCTCAAGTACTGGAAGCATATCTTTTATATTAGTGATCTTTTTGTCATATAAAAGTACAAATGGATCTTCTAATTCTGTAGTCATATTTTGCTGATTTGTTGCAAAATAGGGTGATAGATATCCTCTATCAAACTGCATGCCTTCAACAACATCTAACTCATTATCTAAAGATTGACCTTCTTCAACAGTTATAACTCCTTCTTTCCCAACCTTGCTCATTGCTTCAGCAATAATAGAGCCGATATTTTTGTCAGAGTTCGCAGAAATAGTTCCTACCTGCTCAATTGCGCCTTGATCAGCACAAGGTTTAGACATTTTTTTTAAACTCTCAACCGCTACTGCTACTGCTTTTTCGACTCCTCTTTTTAAATCCATAGGGTTCATTCCAGCAGCTACACATTTTAAACCCTCTTTTAAGATTGACTGAGCTAATACAGTTGCAGTAGTTGTTCCATCCCCTGCTATATCAGAAGTCTGTGAAGCAACTTCTTTAACCATTTGCGCACCCATGTTTTCAAACTTATCTTTTAATTCAATTTCTTTTGCAACTGATACACCATCTTTAGTTACAGTTGGAGCTCCAAAAGACTTATCGAGAACAACATTTCTACCCTTAGGCCCCAATGTTGTTTTAACTGCATTAGCTAAAATATTTACTCCCGCCACTAGTCTTTTTCTTGCGTCATCACCAAATTTTACTTCTTTTGCTGTCATTTTTTAGTTCCTCTATAAAATACTATTAATTTAACTGATAATTGCTGTTATATCGTCTTCTCTCATAACAAGTAATTCCTCATTATCCACGCTCACTTCTGTGCCAGAATATTTACCAAAGAGAATCATGTCACCTACTTTTACATCTAATGGTCTAACATCACCATTTTCAAGTATTTTGCCTTTACCAACTGCGACAACCTCACCTTTAATTGGCTTTTCAGTTGCAGAGTCAGGAATCACGATGCCGCCTGGCGAAGTCTTTTCTTCTTCCATTCTTCTAATAATCACGCGGTCATGTAATGGTCTTATATTCATATGTAATCCTCATTAATTGTTCAAATGAGCGGTTATTGCTCTCAGATAGTTAATATAGCGACCTTTTGTCAAATTTCAAGTGTAATTACAACAGAATTACTCATCTTTCGTGTGATCTACGTCTATTACCCTTCCTTTAGACCTGTTTGTATGTCTTTCAGGCCTTATAACATACTTTCTAATACTAAATAATCGTATAGGCTTATAAAGAAATAATAGAGCTATAAAATCAGTGAGGAACCCAGGTAATAATAAAAATACGCCACATATAAATATTATGATTCCTGATAATATTTCTTTATCAGGCCTCAGGCCTTTCATTAGTTTGCTGCGTATTTCCGACATATACATAGCAGAGTTATATTTAATAATATAAACCCCAACAATAGCAGTAATAACTATAGTCAAGATAGTATTAAAGCTCCCTATTACCGACCCGATCTCAATAAATAAAATAATTTCAATTATTGGAATGAGCAAGATAACTATAGGTATGGTTTTCTTTAAGTTCATAATATCAATTCTTACACTATCATTTATGGACAAAATTTCTATAGTAGATAATATACTATATATGTAATTATTGAGATAATTAAGATAATGAAGATATTTAATATAAAAAATCTTTTTGTGACTATGCTGTTTTTGTTTGTTAGTAGCTTCTCAACTGCTGATATAATTAAGAATCAAGTAGAGTTTCTATCACCAGAAGAAGCGTTTCAGCCCTCAATTAGAATAATTACAAATAATCATCTAGAGGTTACTTGGGATATTAAGCAAGGATACTATCTATACCTTGGTATGTTTGAGTTTTCAGTTGATAACTCAGATATGAGAATCATAAAAGTAAATATGCCTGAAGGAAAAAAGAAGAAAGATGAATTTTTTGGAGATGTAGATGTATATTATAACTCCGCTAAGGCAAATATATATTTTGATAAAATAACTAGTAAAACAAATTTAATATTAAAGTATCAAGGGTGCGCAGATGCAGGATTATGTTACCCTCCTATTACCAAAAAGTTTTCCCTCGAACAGTATGCTGAAAATAGTTCTTATCTATTAAAAACTAGTTCAGCTGACAATCAATATTCTTTCAGCGAAAGACTGTCTCAGCAATCAGTTTTTTTAAATATTTCTTTATTCTTTTTGGCTGGCTTACTTTTGGCATTTACGCCATGTGTATTTCCCATGATCCCAATATTAACAGGATTAATAGTTGGGCAAGGAGAAAATATTTCAACTAAAAAATCTTTTCTTCTATCTCTTACTTATGTCTTATCAATGTCTCTAACATATGCAGGAGCTGGTGTTCTAATTGCATTATCTGGAACAAATATTCAGGCAGATTTACAAAATCCATATGTCATATCAAGTTTTGCATTATTATTTATTATCCTTGCTCTGTCTATGTTTAATGTAATAAAATTACAAATGCCTACATATATTCAGTCCTTGCTCATATCCAAATCAAATGCAAGCAGCTCCGGTACTTATATAGGCGTAGGTATAATGGGTTCACTTTCAGCACTAATAGTTGGTCCATGTGTAACTGCACCGCTCATAGGAGCGTTAATATACATATCATTAACTAATGATTTTATAATCGGAGGAGCAGCTTTATTTTCATTAGGAATGGGGATGGGCGCACCCCTTCTGATATTAGGCACGTCGGCATCAGAATTAACAAAAAAGATAGGGCCATACTTAGACATCACAAATAAAATTTTTGGAATATTATTTTTAATTGTTTCTGTTTGGCTAATTGAAAGAATTGTGTCGGTGGAGGTAGCCGCTTATTTATGGGCAATATTATCGATTATCACGGCAGTAGGATTATTAAAAATAATTATACTTAAAACATTTACAAAGTTTATAGTAAATGTTTTATCAGGCTTACTTTTTTTATACTCAGGTTTGCAAATATATGGAGTAAATATAAATAAAAACTTTAACCCTACATTTAGTTTTATAGAACAATCACAGTCAGTTCAATTTACGAAGATATTTACTACAGAAAAATTATTTAAACAAATAAAAGATTCAAAAAAAATTACATTGGTTGATCTTTATGCTGATTGGTGTGTAGCTTGCAAGGAATTAGACAAATATACTTTCAGTGAAAAAAAAGTGTCTTCTTTGTTAGAGAATTTAAACTTGATCAAATTTGATATAACAAAAACAAGTGAGGATAACTCTAAATTCTTAAAAGATTATAAATTGTATGGACCTCCGGCTATGTTATTTTTCAATAGTGATGGGGAAGAGATAAGACAAGCAAGAGTTGTAGGATTCATTGATGCAGATAATTTTATTGAAATCTATAAAAGCTTGAATATATCTTTAAAATAAAATTTTCTTGTAAATTCTGTAAAAATCTGTTAATTTCTATTAAAATTTACTAAAGAGACTATTTTGACAGATATACTAATTATTAACGGTCCTAACTTAAACCTGCTTGGTACACGTGAACCAGAGATATATGGCAAAGAAAGTCTTGATGATGTAGAAAATAGTTTACAAGATTTGGCAGACAAAGAAAATATTTCGATGAAGTTCATGCAATCTAATGCTGAACATCAAATTATTGATGCTATTCAAGCTGCAAAAAATGATTCTACAAAATTTATCATTATTAATCCTGGTCCATTTACCCATACTAGTATTGCATTAAGAGATACTTTTTTAGGCACACAAATTCCTTTTATAGAAGTACATATTTCTAATATTTATAAGAGAGAAGAGTTTAGAAAAAAATCATTTTTAAGCGATCTAAGTGTAGGTGTTATAGTTGGCCTAGGTATCAATGGTTACAGTTATGCGTTTATGCAAGCTTTAAAATATCTAAGGAGTAATTAAAAAATGGATCTACGAAAAATAAAAAAATTGATGGAGCTGCTCGAAGATTCTGGTTTAGCAGAAATTGAGGTTAAGGAGGGTGAGGAATCAATAAAGCTTTCTCGTAATTCGCAATACCAGCAGCCTACTCCTAATAATCAAACAATGATGCCCGTCATACAGGCGCCACAACCAGTTACAAAAGAGATTACTCCTCAAGCAGATACTAGCTCAAAGCAGTCACTACCAGATGGTGATACTATTCAATCTCCTATGGTTGGTACTTTTTATAGAGCTGCATCTCCAGATTCAAAAGTATTTGTAGAAGAAGGACAAAAGGTCAATAAAGGTGATACAGTTTGTATTTTAGAAGCAATGAAAATGATGAACCAGGTTACTGCAGAACAAAGTGGTACAATTATCAAAATCCTTGTAGAAGACTCAGAACCTGTAGAATTTGGACAACCACTGTTTATAATAAAATAATATGATTCAAAAAGTTTTAATTGCTAATAGAGGCGAAATTGCGCTTCGTATCTTAAGAGCTTGTAAAAAGTTAGGTATAAAAACTGTGGCTGTACACTCAACAGTTGACAGGCAGCTACCTCATGTAAAAATGGCAGATGAATCTGTTTGTATAGGGTCAGCTGATCCTAAAAAAAGTTATCTAAATATTCCTTCAATTATAAGCGCAGCTGAACTTACAAATGCAGATGCAATACATCCTGGCTATGGTTTCCTATCAGAATCAGCTCAATTTGCAGAAATTGTTGAATCAAATAAATTTATATTTATAGGTCCTCCAAGCAAAGTATTGAAAAAAATGGGCGATAAAATAAAAGCTAAAACAGCTATGAAAGATTTTGGTGTTCCCTGCATACCTGGCTTTGATGGTGTCTTATCTGATAATCCCAGTAAAGTCATGAAATTTGCCAAAGAGATTGGGTTTCCCATAATGTTAAAAGCTATTCATGGAGGTGGTGGACGTGGAATGATGATCGTAAATGATCCCAAGGAACTTCCTAATGCAATGAATATTACCAAGTCAGAAGCTGAAAATGCATTTGGTAATGGCGACCTTTACTTTGAAAGATATTTTGATAAACCAAGGCATATTGAAATTCAGGTACTATGTGATAATCATGGAAATGCTATACATTTAGGAGAGAGAGATTGTTCTCTTCAAAGAAGAAATCAAAAAGTAATAGAAGAAACTACTGCAGTTAACGTCCCCAGGGAAGAGATTAGCAAAATTGGTAAAATATGCACTGAGGCTTGTAAAAAACTTGGTTATACTGGTGCAGGTACTTTTGAATTCTTGTATCAAGATGGGTCTTTTAGCTTTATTGAGATGAATACAAGGATACAAGTAGAACACCCTGTGAGTGAGTTTTTAACAGGTATTGACTTAATATCTGAGCAAATCTTAGTTGCCTCCGGTGAAAAACTTAAACTAACTCAAAAAGATGTGACATTTAGGGGACATTCAATAGAGTGTAGGATAAATGCTGAAGATCCTGAGACTTTCATGCCTTCACCGGGCCATATAAGTTTATTTCATGCTCCTGGCGGACCAGGTGTCAGGGTTGATTCACATATTTATTCTGGATATGATGTGCCACCAAATTACGACTCGTTGATAGCAAAAATTGTTACTCATGCTGAAGACAGGACTACTGCTATTGAAAAAATGTTATTTGCATTAGATGAGACTGTTATCGAAGGCATCAAAACCAATATTGCCCTACATAAACGCTTATTAATGAGTGATTTTTTTGTTAAAGGAGACTTTACCATCAATACATTAAATCATTTCATCAAGAAAAATTAGCAAGTTTTCTCTTTCACAAAAACCATTATGGCTGTAATATAATAAAACGTTTCTTGTAAACCTATCATTGAAAATATACTTTGATAGCATCGGGGTGTTTTTAAATAATGGAGAAAATTAAAAAGGTAGCGGTGAGCTCTCTGAGTAAAACTATTAAAAGTGAAACTCTTACATATATCAGCAAAATGAATGGACAAGGCGTTAGCAACTTACATAATTTGTTTATCACAGAAGTTGAAAAATCGCTTATATCTGCAGTTCTGTCTCATCTTGGTGGCAATGTAACTAAAACTGCCAGTTATTTAGGCATTAATAGAGGGACGCTAATAAAGAGAATCAAAGATTATGGTATAAGTGCATAAATGATGAAAGATGGAGTTAAATTTGCAATTTTAAGTGTTTCTGACAAAACCAATATTGATAAGTTTGCTAAATCACTAATAAAAAATAACTATAAAATTCTTTCCACTGGCGGTACTGCAAAGTTCTTGTCATCAAAAAAAATACCAAATATATCTATATCGAAGTTTACTAAATTTGATGAAATCCTTGAAGGAAGAGTTAAAACTTTACACCCTATTATCCATGCAGGGATCTTAGCAAAAGATAAAAAATCTATTGAGTCACTAAAAAATTCAAATTATTCACTAATCGACTTAGTAGCAGTTAATCTCTACCCCTTTGAATCAACAATATCTAAGGCTAACTGTAAATATAAAGATGCAATTGAGAATATAGATATTGGCGGACCTACAATGCTAAGAGCAGCAGCAAAAAATCATGCGAGAGTGACTGTAGTTACGGACCCTAAGGACTATAAAGATGTCATAAAGGAGATTGATGCAAATAATCAAACGACCATTAAGACAAGGCGTAAACTAGCTATTAAAGTATTCCAAAAAATTTCAGAATATGATTCGATGATTCATCATTACCTAGTTAATCAGGAAGATAGTGAAGAGTTTACCCTGCCATCAAAGATTAATATTACATTAGAAAAGATTAACGACTTAAGGTATGGCGAAAATCCACATCAAAGTGCTAGCCTATATGATATAAAGTTCCCTAAAAAAGATGGTTTTAACTTTGAACAATTAGCGGGGAAAGATTTGTCATATAATAATTTAGTTGATACAGAGAGCGCACTTTCATGTGTTAATCAATTTAAAGAACCTTCATGTGTTATTGTTAAACATGCAAATCCTTGCGGAGTATCTGAATCTAAAAATATCATGACAGCATATAATAATGCATATGCTACAGATCCAATCTCAGCTTTTGGTGGGATAATTGCATTTAATAAAACTGTAGATGAAAAGATTCTAAAGAAGATTATAAATCAGCAATTTGTTGAGGTTATAGTTGCACCTGCCTATAATATTAAATGCATGGAAATTATTAAATCTAAACCAAATATAAGATTACTAAAAGTTGATAAAACTAATAAAAATATCTCTAAGCTAGATATGAAGTCATTACAAAGTAAATTTTTAATTCAAGAAAATGATAATAAAAAGGTGACCCTTAAACAATTAAAAATGGTGACAGTAAAAAAACCATCAAAAAAAGAAATTGATGACCTATTGTTTGCATTTAAAGTCGCAAGATATGTAAAATCGAATGCTATTGTTTTTGTAAAAAACAAAAAAACTCTTGGAATAGGTGCAGGCCAGATGAGTAGGATTGATTCTACTAATATTGCCAAAACAAAAGCAAAAAAACATGGATTATCACTCAAAGGTTGCGTAATGGCATCAGAAGCTTTTTTTCCATTCAGAGATAATATTGATTTAGCTAAAAAGATTGGTGTTTCCAGCATTATACAGCCAGGCGGTTCTATTAAAGATAAAGAAATAATATCTATTGCTGATAAACATGGTATTTCAATGGTTCTTAGCGGCGTTAGAGTATTTAAACATTAAAATATGAAACAGAATATACTTGTGATAGGTCAAGGTGGACGCGAACATGCGATTGCATGGAAAGTTTCTAAGTCTCCAAAAGTACAAAAAGTTTTTGTTTGCCCGGGTAATGCAGGTACAGCATTAGAAAATAATGTAGAAAATATTTACATTGATATTTCTGATACAAATAGCCTAATTGAATTTGTTCAAAAAAATAATATTGTATTAACAATAGTTGGACCGGAAGGTCCGTTGGTAGAAGGAATTGTTAATAAGTTTTCTGAATATGGCCTGAAAGTTTTTGGCCCAACAAAAGAATATGCCCTCCTAGAAGGCTCAAAAGTTTTCTCCAAAGAGTTCATGGAAAATTATGGTATACCAACATCTAAATATAAAAGATTTTCTAATAAAGATAAGGCCAAATCATATATAAGCTCTAAGAAACATCCTATAGTCATAAAAGCTGATGGGCTGGCAGCAGGAAAAGGAGTTGTTGTATCTTCATCGCTAGAAGAGTCAAATGATGCAATAGATAAATTATTAAATGCCGATCATTCAGATTTTATTGTAGTAGAAGAATTTTTAAGTGGGCAAGAACTATCGGCCATTTATGTATGTAATTTTAAGGGATGTACATATGAAATAGGCCTCCCATGGACAAAAGACTATAAATCACGTGACGAATACAATGCTGGTCCAAATACAGGTGGTATGGGGGCTGTAAGCCATCCATTATGCTATGAACATAAGAATGAAATATATAAGCTGTATCTAGATATTGAAAAGATTATGGTTAAAACTATAAATGGAATCAATGAATATAATAAGAAATCTAATACACAGTATTTAGGTTTTCTTTATATAGGATTAATGATAGATAGCGCTAATAAAATCAAAGTTCTAGAATATAATTGCCGTATGGGTGATCCTGAAACACAAAATCTAATGCTCACTTTAGAAAATAAAGGGCTAGATTTTTTAGATATGATTCTCAATGAACCTGTAATTAATATACAGGATTTAAATATTCAGGACTTTGATCAAGATAAAAAAGGTTACTGCTGCACAATTGTCCTGGCATCCAAAGGTTACCCTGAATCATATAAGAAAGGTTTTTACTTAGATACTGAAGATATTATACAAACACAAAATATTAAAATTTTTCATGCTGGAACAATATTGGATGATAATAAAATATGCACAACAGGTGGAAGAATTCTTACAATAAATGTTTATGCTAAAGAAAAGGAGCAGGCAATAGACATAGCATATGCAAACATAAAGAAAATTAAGATATTTGAAGACAAGGATATGACTATTGAAAATAATAGCTTAGTTTTTTTTAGAGAAGATATAGGAAGCTAACTATCTCTTCATCGAGTCAAAGAACTCAGAATTAGTTTTAGTTGACTGAAGTTTATTAAGCATAAACTCCATTGCATCTAGTTCGTCCATTGAGTGAAGAACTTTTCTTAATATCCATATTTTTTGTAATTCATCAGGTGTAGTTAACAACTCTTCTCTTCTGGTTCCTGAGCGATTGATATTAATAGCTGGATATATTCTTTTTTCAGCAATTCTTCTATCAAGGTGCACTTCCATATTGCCTGTTCCCTTGAATTCCTCATAAATAACTTCATCCATTTTAGAACCTGTATCAATAAGAGCAGTGGCTAATATCGTTAAGCTTCCGCCTTCTTCAATATTTCGTGCTGCACCAAAAAATCTTTTTGGTTTAGTCAATGAATTTGCATCAACACCACCCGATAATACTTTTCCTGAAGAAGGGGCGATTGTATTGTATGCTCTCGCTAATCTTGTAATTGAGTCGAGAAGTATTATTACATCTTTTTTATGTTCAACTAGACGTTTAGCTTTCTCTATTACCATTTCTGCTACTTGTACATGCCTATGAGCAGGCTCATCAAATGTACTTGCTACAACTTCACCTCGTACCATACGGGACATTTCAGTTACTTCCTCAGGTCTTTCATCTATTAATAAAACTATTAAAATAGAATCAGGATTATTAGCTATCAAACTTTGTGCGATCTGTTGAAGCATAATTGTTTTACCAGCTTTAGGTGGTGAAATAATCAAACCCCTTTGTCCTTTGCCAATAGGTGCAGCAATATCAACCAATCGTCCAGACATATCTTCTTTGCTTCCATTGCCACATTCAAGCCTAAGTCTTTCATTTGCATGCAAAGGTGTTAAATTCTCAAATAATATTTTGTGTTTAGAATTTTCAGTAGAATCAAAATTTACATTATCAACTTTTAGTAAGGCAAAATATCTTTCACCTTCTTTTGGAGGTCTGATCTTGCCTTCAACAGTATCACCAGTACGTAGTGAAAATTTACGAATTTGACTAGGAGACACATATATGTCGTCAGGGCCTGCTAGGTAAGAACTACTAGCATTCCTTAAAAATCCAAAACCATCCTGTAATATCTCTAATACTCCTCCAGCAGATATATCTTCTCCACTAGACGAATGATTCTTTAAGATGGTAAATATTACATCTTGTTTTCTTAACCTACCGACGTTCTCGGCACCCATTTTTTCTGCTATAGCAACTAGTTCTTGTATTGGCTTTTCTTTTAATTCAGTTAGGTTCATATTATTTTTATTGGTTTGTTAGAATTGATTATTTTGAAAATATTTATTTTTATACTTTATAACTGGTACTCAATGAGTTATAAATTCTCATTTAAAAAATTTGTTAGCTCAGATTTAGTTAAAACTCCTACAGATGTAGCAGTTAACTCACCACTCTTAAAAATCATTATTGTGGGTATTCCTCTTATTCCATATTTTGGTGCTGTAGCAGGGTTTTCATCAATATTAATTTTAGTAAATTTTACTTTACCTTCAAATTCAGGAGCCACATCATCTATGATTGGTCCCAACACTTTACAGGGCCCACACCACTCTGCCCAAAAATCTATTAAGACTGGAATCTCAGATTTTAAAACTTCAGTTTCAAAACTATCATCTGTAATATTAAGTACTAAACTCATTATAAATCTTCCTCTAAATTTTATTTATATATCTTGAATTGAGTTGTGATTTGCCTACGAATATTAATATATTAATCTCTTTCACTAATAAGTCAAGCATTATTAAGTTTACTGATTAAGGTTAAACTTCTTCAATTCTAAATTAAATCCATTACTACTATTCGAAAGTATAATACATGATGCGCCACCTTGAGTTCGTGTTTTACCAGCAGCTCCAGGATTTACTATATATGGCTTTTTAGTCATATCAAGAGTGTGGTGGTGAGTATGACCATAAACAATAATTAACGCTTCAGGATATGCTCTTCTAAGAGAGTCATGGTAATCAGGGTAATGTTTGTGCCCATGTGTTACTACGATATTACCAATAGAGGTGGTTATAATTTCCACATCATTAAGTTCAGTATAATCATCATTATTACCATTTACTGCATATAATTTTTTAGACATGAGTTTAATATTTGTTAGTATTTCATGATCTAAAATATCACCTGCATGTATAACATAATCATCTTTATTTATAAGGTTATAAATCAATGGGTTCAAGTAAGAATGAGTATCCGAGAGTATTATTATTCTAAAAAAATTATTTTTAATGGTGTGAGTGTTTAATTTCATCAAGAGTTAAGCAGTTAATTTAATAGTAGAATAAGATGCTAAAAAATTGTTGCACCAAAGACTTTAATTGACTCGTCTTCAATACCTAACACCAATCTACCCAGATATTCACCTTCTACCTCAGAACTTGTTTGTTTAAATAAAACAGTGACATGTTCGTTTCGTCTCAGGCATCCAAAAAATACTCTCTCTTGCGATAGGCTAGTGAGCATCTTATTTGCAGCCCATTGTTTGCCTATTTCAACTTCATTTGCTCCAAAAAGCATTTCTTTTGAGAAATGTTTTGTGAAACCACCATAGTCTTTTTTATTAGATGATTCCACAAGCCCATTCCATATAGGATTAGCAATCTTTAAGATTTCTTCATCCGTCATTTCAACTAGATTCATACGATAACTCGCTTATTAAATAATATGAAATTATTTATGCTTTTTGCTCACCATCAACTTCTTCGTCAATAAGGTGATAAAGCGGAGCTTTTTCTAGTTCAAATTTGCCAGTTTTTGGATCACGTCTTGAAACAGTTAAGCAATGCCAATTCTCATCATCTAGCTTTAAGAAGTCGCCTCTATAATAATATCCAGGCCAACGTGTTTCTTCGCGAAATATTGTATGTTCAGCAACACACTGTGAAACTAATGCGCGATGCTTTAATTCCCATGCTCTCATTAGTTGATGTAAATCTTCAGCACCAACATGTTCTAAATCTTCTTCTAAAATTCCAAGAAGTTCTATTCCACGTTTTAAACCTGCTCCGTTAGTCATGTAGTTAGTACCAATACCACCAACATACTCATCCATTATTTTTTGAAGTCGTTGCAGACCTTGGATCGGTAACAAATAACTTGGAGAAACTGTTCCAGCAGTTATTTCATTACGACCGACTGTGTAGTTTTCAAGAGGCTTGTAAATAACTTCTTTTAGTTTTTCACACTGGCCATCAGTAACGGTTATACCATTGGCACGACCATCATTAATATATTGCACAGCAGCTTTAGCACATAGTCTACCTTCAGTAAATGAACCTGATGAAAACGCATGAGCTGTTCCGCCGGCAGCATCACCTGCTGCAAAGAGACCATCAATAGTCATCATTCTGTTATAACCCCAGAAGTATTCTGGTATGCCACCAGAAACATCTTCTGGCCCACTGACCCAAGCACCTGAACATGTTGCATGAGAACCCATTACATATGGTTCTGATGTGGTTAGTTCTGGATTTTGATACTTAGGATCTATGTCCTGAGATGCCCATACGACTGCTTGACCTACGGTCATTCCTAGAAAATTTTCCCATCCAATAGTTTCTAAATGTGGGTCTTGGAATGCTTCCATTGTCACCATATAAATTGGCCCTCTACCAGCCATTGTCTCTTGGATAAAAGCATGATTACGCAAACATGTAGGTGTTGGTATATGATCTATATACTCTCCCACCATTTCTTTCGTTTGGTCATACCAAGTTTTTTCATAGTTATCACCATTAGCATTTTGCGTATATGTTTTCAGATGTAAGAAATATGCTCCTACTGGACCATAACCATCTTTAAATCTAGTTAGTACAATACGGTTCTCCATTTGCGTCATTTTAGCACCAACCGCTATTGGTAAAGCATATGCAGAACCATTACTCCATGGCGCATACCAAGTACGACCCATACCTTCACCTACTGAACGTGGCTTGAAAATATGAGATGCCCCGCCTGCTGCACATATAACTGCTTTAGCACGGAATACATAATGATCACCTGTGCGCATATTGAAACCTGTCGCACCACCAATTCTATTATCATTAGTTTCATCCATTAAAAGGTGAGTGATCATGACACGGTTATAAATTTTATCTGCAGATTTTTTAGCAGCTTCAGCTACTATAGGCTTGTAACTCTCACCATGAATCATGATCTGCCATTTACCTTCTCTCTGATATTGCCCTGTCTTTTCATTACGCATAAGTGGTAAACCCCACTCTTCAAACATATGGACACATGAATCTACATGACGAGCCATGTCGTAGGCTAAATCCTCACGTACCATTCCCATTAAGTCATTACGTGCATATCTTACATGATCTTCAGGTTGGTTCTCATCCCATTGCATACCCATGTAACAGTTGATAGCATATAGACCTTGAGCAACAGCCCCACTTCTATCGATATTAGCTTTTTCTGCACAGATAATTTTCATATCACGGCCCCAATATCTAGATTCAAATGTCGCGCCTGTTCCAGCCATACCACCGCCAACAACTAAAATATCGCAGTCTTCATAATGTGTTTTAAATTTAGCCATTAGTAGTACACTCCTTGTTTTAATTTACCAATTTTTTCCATTAGAGGAATACCTGTATCTGATACAGGAACTTTCCCAGTTTTTAAGTAAGTTGGCTCACCATATAGTTTATTATTGGCATGCGCATCTTTGTTAGGCACATCTTTGTCAGCTAAATGAGGAATATGTTTCCCCCATGGTTTAGTTGTAATTGGAGATACGAAGCTCTTCATATGCCCATTTCTAAATTTAATTTTCCAGCTTATTACTCCCTTTTCTTCTTCACGAAGAACACGAACTTTATGTCCCATTGGAGCAAAATCTGCATATCCTCGAACATCAATAGCATTCTGTGGACATGCTTTTACACAAGAATAACATTCCCAGCAAAAGTTAGGTTCAATGTTTACAGCACGACGAATAAGTTTATCGATATGCATAATATCTGAAGGACAGATATCTACGCAATGCCCGCATCCATCGCATCTGGTCATATATACAAAAGTTGACATAATATTTCTCCGTTAATCTCTATTTTTAATTCTTTAATAATTCTGTGGTTCTGAACGCTTAATTCCTAGACCAAACTGTTTTGGTAAATCTGCTGGTGCAGGTAGATCATCTCTTGAACCATCAGCTTCAGCCAAATGTTTTTGGATGGCAGCACCTGGTTTATAAAACATATGCGCAAACTTAGACCAATATACTCCACCAAATAATATTACATTTGAAATTATAAACATAACAAAAAATAATGTAGCAAAGCCTATTGAATTAGCTGATTGGAAATATGACCATAATAAACCCAGTGTTGATGTACCTACTAGTGAAAGTACAAATAAATCTGCAAAAACAATTCTGCTCCAGCTGTTGCCTTCTGCTCTGACATCTACTCTCTGTATGAACCAAAACCAATATCCACCTACGCATGTCATTATTGCGCCGATATGCCATAACATTGGATAAATTGTTGAAGTGGTAGATGTATTAAAAATCATAACTGCCGATGCTACCCAAAAAATAATTGTCCCATACATTCCTAAGAGATGAGTAATTCTTCTTGTTACACCACAAAATTCTGCAGAAGTTGCAACATCATGAGCTAGTGTTTTCACGACAATTGACACTTTTTCGCCTGTACTTACAGAGTTTGTCGCAGCTAATTTCATTTTTTTTGCATTTTGGAAAAAGAACTTAACATTCTTTTTATGCATCATATCCAAAATCACACCACCAATAGTAAATACAACCATAAGAATTAAAAATCCTTGAATAGCATAAGACGGTATGTTCAGTACATTTTCAGCAAATGGGTTAGTTGTTATCATAATTTCTCCGGATTTAATTTAGGTTTGTATAGCTTTGCTTCTTTCTGTTGATTTGATTGATTCTTCAGTGACTTTCAATTGAATGGGTAGAGATATCTTATCACTTACTGTAATTATTTTAGTTCTATGCGTTACAGAATTTCCAGTTATACTTTTAGCTGATTGCGACATAATCTCTCCATTGTTTATCACTTGTTGAAAAAGATTATAATATATTCTTTATCCGTTTGGAATGTATTATTAGCAAATAAGTATATTCTTTTTAACCATATAAACTATATGGATTGATAGTACTTCATTAATATTTCAGCAACCTCTTTTCTTGCAAACTCAGGAGGTAATTCCTGCCCATTTGACAGCATTTCTCTGACTTTGGTGCCAGATAGAAGAACAAAGTCGTCTTTTGAGTGATCCTTAGCATCTCTCATCATCACAACCTTGTTAAGTTTCTTTGAAAATGCAGTATGGTCAGCAGAGAATATCTGCAATTTCAGAGAATTCTTAACTACATCAAGTTCAAATGCTTCTTGAGCTTCGAATGGACCATAATAATCACCTACTCCAGCATGATCTCTTCCTACTATTAAATGTGAACAACCACAGTTTTGCCTGAAAACAGCATGTAATAATGCTTCTCTAGGTCCTGCATAAAGCATATCAAACCCAAAACCTGAAATTATGACGGTATTTTCTGGAAAATATATCTCAACCATTTTAGCTATAGCTGAGTTTCTAATATCTCCCGGTATGTCTCCTTTTTTTAATTTCCCTAAAGTCATATGAATTAAAACACCGTCAGCTTCAAGTCTTTCTAAAGCCATTTTGCAAAGTTCCTCATGAGCTCTATGCATTGGATTCCTAGTTTGAAAAGCAACAGCTTTAGACCAACCAGCTTTTATAAGCATTTCTCTGATCTCAGGAGCAGTTGCAAATGTGCCAGGAAATTCATTTGGGAAGTAACTAAAGTTTAGCACCTTAATATCGCCAGAGACCAAGGTATTGCCAAGGCTTAAAAAATTTGCAACTCCTGGATGTTCAGTGTCAATAGTTCCAAATATTTTTTCAGCCATATCTTTGATTTCATCATCACTAAATTTCTCAATCGCAGAAACTTGTTGTGTAGCCATTACTGGATTGCCGTCCATATTTGGATCTAAAAGTGCTACTTCATCACCTATTTTTATATTGCTTGAGTCCTTGGTGAGATTGATTATAGGTATTGGCCAAAATAAGCCGTCGGTTGTTAACATATCATTTGCAACACTAATTGCGTTTTTTTTGTCCATGAATCCAGATAATGGAGTAAAGTATCCTGCTCCCAACATAACTACATTTGCAGCAGCTGCGGAGTTTAACAGAAGTTTCTTCATGTCGTTAGAACTACTAATCAGACTTTCTCTTTGAATAGAATCTTCAATAAATAAGGGGTTTAACGTGCTTGAGCCATGTGGTGCTATCAAATTTTTCATAAAATATCCATGATTATATTATTTAATTCCCATTGATGATTAGGAAGACTAATACTATAATCTACGTTGCTTAAATGGTCAAAGGACTTTTAACGTTGTAAAGCAACGATGTGGGTTAAAAATATCATATGTTAAATACATATTAGTTAGGAAGAATAAATCATGGAACAAATTCTAGAAATAAGAGATGGATGTAGTACTCCAGTACAATTACTAAAAAGCAAAGCATTTTCACAGTACTTGGATATTTATAAAAAACAGTTTATAAAAGAATTAAAAAATCGTGAGAATACAGACCTTAAAGATGATGTCTTGCATAAGATTGATTATATTAATGGTATAGATGCAAATACATTTATATCTATCATAGAGGGAGAAACTCCTTTCTCAGGTGACGAGTTAAAATCTCATAGAGATTCGGTTAAGTTTATTGATGGAGCGTTTCATCATTATAGAACGAAATCTTATACCAGACTCGTTAGACTTCATAATGAGATATTAGAAGAAGGTACAGATGCTGAAATGATAAAAGATAATGTATCTTTAAAAGCTGATAAACTTTCTGAACTAATTCTTGAAACAAGAAGGATCCTTCTTATTCGTGCTGGTCTTGGAGATGGTGTAAGAAGATCAAAAGGGTTGGAATGTCATCCTAATGTTGCTGTTGGTGAAATCTCGGGGCACTTTGTGAACTTACCAGGTGATTACTCAAGCCTGAGTAAGGTTCCTATGACAACAGCCGCTGATATGAGAACAGGTGTTTATTATACTACTCATGCAAATAAAAGGGCTTTTCCTTTTTATGCGCTAGATCACAACCCATTTAAAAACGATAAGTTCAAACCGGAAGACTATGTAGCCATTCCTTTTGAAGTAGGTGCTTGGAATATTCTGTGTTACATACATAAGTCAAGGGGTTGCGTTGAGATGGAACCTGGATTATTAAATCTATTTCCATTTTCTAATGTAAAAAATATTACAGATAAACAACCAGATGGAATCTTTATATTTGGTTGTCCTAACTCAGACATGGAAGATTTGGGATATTTTCATGATAAAGAAAACAATATGTTGGTGGGTTTGATACCTAACCTAGATGATTGTAAATATTTTGGATATGGCAAGAAGCCAATCTTAACACTACATAATGTTTTATGTATTCTTAATGGAGATTTACCACTTCACTGTGGAGCCACAAGATATGTCGTTAGATTTGATGAAAAAACAAATGAACCTTATATCTTTGACTCATTCATTAAAGCAGATGATATGGGAAGAGCAAAACTAGAAAAAAATGATGAAGATGAAGTCCCTTATTTTTATGGCACAGAAACTGGTGCATTTGCTTGCTTAGACGGTTTTAGTGAACATGCAAAAATGCAAATGGAAGGTCGTGAGATTGGGTATAACAAACATTCTGGAACCAATGCGAGACAAATTGTGCCAGTGACAGAATATTCTGAAATCTCTACAGGATCAGAACTTGATATAATTTTATATCTTAACAATTATGAATTAATTGCTCCTGGTGATTCATGCATGAAAACAGATATGAGTCCTGATGAAGCACTAGAACATTTTAGAAGTGGGTCTAGAGTAGCTGCAGGTAGCACGCAAACTCATCGCGGAGATGTTGAGATTAGTTATTGGGCTAATCCATTCCCATTACTAAAAGATAAAGAATGGAAAGATCTACCTCAACATGTTGATTTATGTCAACGATTTGAAAAAATAGAAAAAAGATTTTGGAATAATTTCAAATCACGTTCAGATAAAGGTCAAATGAAAATAGGTCTAGCTCACAGCATGTTAATGGCTGGTGTATACAAAGACAGTAGCGATGATTTACTTAAAAAATGTGGCTTCAATGATAGAGATATGGTTGAACATGAAGGTCCAGAGCGTGCTGCACATGACATGATTGAGTTAATCAAAAATACAGCCATCGAGAAACGTAAAGCAAATGGCGACATGAGTTTAAAAGAAGTAGATGTAACTGTCGCAACAATAGGTGATAGTCGAACTGGTAAATCAGAAATGGCTGAAAAAATGGAAGGGGTTCTTAACATGAGTCTTATCTAAAGGCTCGTATTCAAAAGTATTTAAGCTTTAGTTCGAAGAAAATCGAGCTGAGCTTGCTCTTTATCGTATTGTGTTGCTTCTCTAACATCTAAAATTTTAATTTTATATAGTAGCGACTTACCAGCAAGGTAATGATTTCCGTCCAAGACGATTGCTTTATCATTAATTTCTGTAACTTTAAAATCTTTTGTATCTCCTGACTTACTCACAAACGCAATAGTTTCATCTACCTTTCTGAATTCCTCGGGGACATTTGAGAGCTTATCTTTAATGACTAATGATGGATCATATTCACCAAAACCATCACTAGAAGAGACTTTAATCTCTATCTCATCACCTGCAATCTTACCTTCAAGGGAGTTTTCAATGATAGGGAGTAGCTTTTTTCCTTCACCATGAATATGTGTGACAGGGTTATCTACTTTTTCAAGAAGCTCAGATTTATCATCATATAGCTCATAAGTTAATACAACAAACATGTCTTTAGTAATTTTAATAGAATCCATATATATCCTTAAATAGTTTGTTCTATATTAATATTGTATAATAAATTTAACAATAGCTGACTGGATACAAATTTTGATGCAAAAATTAGGTAAAATCATAATATTAGGTGGTACTGGATTCATTGGTTCTCAATTATCTGCCAAATTATCTCCTCTATGCGACCATATTTGTGTGCTTACGAGAAATACTGACACCAATAAAAATTTAAAGTTAATACCTAATCTTGAAATTATTCAAACAAATATATTGGAGCAAAGAAATTTAAATACTATATTTACAGGCTCTGATGTAGTTATAAATACTATAGGTATTCTTAATGAGTTTAATGAAGACAATACCTTTGAAATTATGCACTTTGAATTAACCAAAAAAATATCTAGTGCTATAAAACATAATAAAATCAAGCGCTATTTACATATTAGTTCTCTTAACGCAGATCCCAAAGCTACAAGCCGATACTTAATTACAAAAGGCCTTGCAGAAAATTATATTCAGTCTGAAACAAATAATTTTTGTAATACGACAATCTTCAGGCCTTCTATTGTATTCGGAGAAGCGGACTCATTTTTTAATAAATTTTCAACAATTCTTAAGTACTCGCCAGTATTCCCTCTTGCATGTCCAAATTCAAAATTTATGCCTATCTATGTTAATGAGTTGACTGATTTTATGATGGATACAATTAAAGACAATAAAACATATGGTCAAAAAATTGATGTCACCGGACCTAATGAATATACATTTAGGCAACTAATAGATATTACATTAAAGGCATTAAAAATTAGAAGACTAATTATTCCACTGAACTATACATTATCAAAGCTACAAGCTGCTATCTTTCAACGACTACCTGGAAAGTTATTTACAATAGATAATTTTTTATCTTTACAAATAGATAGTTGTAGTAAAGAAGGTTTTAAAGGTAAGTTATCTCTGGAAGATATAGTTCCAGGTTATTTGAATTTTTCATCAAAACAAAAACATTTTGAAAATCTTAGAAAAAAATCAGGCAGAAGTGAATGAAAATTTATTTAGTTGGTGGCGCCGTAAGAGATAAATTACTGGGCATACCAGTTAAAGACCGTGATTGGGTTGTTGTTGGCTCAACTCCTGATGAAATGAAGAAGAAAGGTTTTAAACAAGTTGGCAAAGATTTTCCAGTATTTATAAATCCTAAAACAGGTGAAGAATATGCACTTGCAAGAACTGAAAGAAAATCAGGTCATGGGTATACGGGTTTTGAATTTGACACTAATTCCAATGTTACATTAGAAGAGGATTTAGCTAGAAGAGATTTAACTATTAATGCAATAGCTCAAGATGAAGATGGGAACCTTATTGATCCATTTAATGGACAAGAAGATATTAAAAATAAAAAACTAAGACATGTCTCTGATGCATTTTCTGAAGATCCTCTAAGAGTTCTCAGGGTTGCAAGGTTCTATGCAAAATTTGGTGACTTTATAGTTGTTCCAGAAACAGTTGATAAAATAAAAGAGATTGTTGAGAGTGGAGAACTTGAGTACCTAACACCTGAGAGAAAATGGCTTGAAATATATAAAACTGGTATAGACTTAGAGCTTTTTTTTAAGTTTTCAGTTACTCATGGTATTCGAGATATATTATTCCCACAGCTTCTAGATTCAGCTCAGTATAAGAGTGTAGGTTTAGCAACGGGTGCAACAAAAATTGAAGAAATTTCAGTCATTATATATGAGTGGATAAAATCTCATGAAGCAATTGAACCTTTTTGTAAAAATCTCAATGTTCCAAATGAATATAAAGATTTGATATTACTATTTTCAAATTGTGCTTCAGAATTTCAGACCTATCAGCCAAATAGTCCTGAGGAATATGATAAACTTTTATCTCTTATAAAGAAAATAGATATTCGGAAAAAAGATAGGTTACATTCATTTATGCGATGTACATGTAGTGATTTTTATTCGGATTTAATGTCCAAAAAAGAATTAACTGAGGTATCTGACGATCATAAATATATATATAATCGTATAAGTTTTTTTATAGATCTAATTAAGAACATAAATAACTTTAAACTAAGCGATGAAGATCAAAAAAAGCCTGGTCTTGAAATTAAAAAAATTATTGAAAATGCGCATAGAGAAATTGCGCAAGATGCGATAAGAAAATTCTTAAATAAATCCAATTAAAGCCACACCTAAAATTAATCTATAAATAATATAGGGAGTGAATGATATTTTATTTATAGTTGATATAAATAAATGAATAGTAATATATGAAAATACGAAAGATAAAAACATTCCTAATAAATGTTCATTTAAAATTTCAACATTCCCAATCTTATATAACTGCATTGACTGATATACAGTTGCCATAAAAATAGCAGGCATAGACAATAAAAAGGCAATCTTAATAGAGTCTTCTCTACTGAAGTTTACTAATAACGCTGCCGTAATTACAATACCAGATCTAGAAACGCCCGGTATTATAGCTAATGTCTGCATTAAACCAATAAAGATAATGGTGAAAATACTAATATTCGTCAGTTTAGTTATTTCATCTTTCTTTTTAGAATCAGCTAAATATAAAATAACTGCAAACAATATGGTCATTAAAGCAATCGAGCTAATAGAACGCATATTGATAGAGACCATATCAATAAATAGTAAACCTATAATAGGTAATGGGATTGACCCAATTACTATTAATTTAAGGTAGTCTAGCCCTTCATTAGTTAACGATAATACTTTTTTAATCTCATTTCTATAATAGATTAAGATAGCAATCAAAGACCCTGAATGAAGCGCAATATCAAGACCTATTCCTTGGTCTTTTAGTCCTAATAGATATGAAGTAAGTATTAAATGGGATTGACTTGATATGGGCAAAAATTCAGTTATACCCTGGATAGCTGACAGTATTAATATATGTATGAATTCCATATTATAACTTATGCATATGATTAAATTCTTTAGTTGATAATAATGGAATGTCGATATTTTTTTCCATAATTAGAACTTTAAATATTTCACCCATTGTATTTGGCAAGAGAATATTTTTCAATCTATTTAGCTCATCTAACTTTTCATTTTCAGACATTTTTTTACTTTGAAATAAGTCCAAGATTCCAAGATTGATTAAAAAATTAGATTGTATAAGGTAACCTGCAATATCGAGTTTTGTACTTAAGCATATATTATTTAAGTGTGAAAAATTTACAAAAGATGATAAATCTTGTTCACCTATATTTATCATAGGATCAAAGTTTGGCTGATGATTTTTCACACAAACAAGAGTTCCTTCATTCCTGTCTTCTAGAAAATATTCTTTGCTATTATAGCCGTAGTCTATTAGAAATATTACACCTGAATTCAAAACCTTATCTAAACACTTTAACCATTTTTTATAATGAAGATTTATTTCACTTATATAATTATTTTTAAAATAAATTTCATGATTATTTTTTGCTAATTCCAATTCTTTTATAAAGTCAGGAGGAGCGCTATTCCAAATATGCTTATAACTATCTCCATCTATTCCAATAAATAAGCACTCAATATTATTATCTATTACTTTAAATCTTTCTGTAGGCAAAGCGTCAAAGAATTCATTAGCAATTATTAAACCATCCATAGATATGTCTTCCAAAGAATTTCTCCATTCGAATAAATAATATAAATCAGGTATAGATTTTTTAATATTCTCTTTTTGTAACTTAATAAGAATATCTGATATTTCTAGTACTATATATTTACTAGGGAGACATTTTTTATTCTTTAAGTTTTTCAAAAGATTTATGGCAAGACTAGCATCTCCACCTCCCATTTCCAGAATATTGAGATCTTTATCAATATTTGACTTAAGGTTTATAAACTCATTAGAAATTGATTCTCCAAATAATGATGAGTTTATTGGTGAGGTTATAAAGTCGCCATTCTTACCAAATATCTGCTTTTTACTTGTATAGTATCCATAATCTTTGTGATAAAGAGATATTTCCATAAACTCAGAGAATGATATTTTACTCTGATTATTGATTCTATCTATTAGATATGACTCTATTGGTGATTTCATAACTTATATATTCTTAATTATAGTGTACATTTTTTAATTTACCCTTAATATATATCTATGGCTATAACTAGAACAGTTTTTATTACGGGTGGAGCAAGACGAATTGGGATGGCTGTTGCTAAATATCTTCATGCCTCAGGTTATAATATAATTATTACTTATAATAAGTCTAGCAAAGAAGCTAATGCTTTATCTAAAACTCTAAATAATATTAGGAAAGATTCATTTGCAGCAATTAATGCAAACTTTTCTTCGAAAAAAACGTGTGAAGTTGCATGTAAGAAAGCTCTTAAAATATTTGGTAGGATAGATGTTTTGATAAATAATGCTTCTAAGTTTTACCCCACCAAAATTAATGATGTAAATGAGAAGTCTTGGTCTGATATTATTGATACTAATTTAAAAATTCCTTTATTGCTATCAAAAGAATTTTATCCAGAACTAAAGAAAAGGAAAGGATCTATTGTAAATATAATAGACATACATGTTAACCCTCCTCTAAAAGATCATATTATTTATAATATTAGTAAGGCTGGTTTACTAGCATTGACAAAAGCATTAGCTAAAGACTTAGCGCCACATATTAGAGTGAATGGTGTTTCACCTGGAGCAATAATGTGGCCAGAGTCAGATATTGGTAATATGAAGAAAAAGAAAGAGATACTATCACGTATCGCTCTTAGGCGTGTAGGCGAGCCAAATGATATTGCAAAAGCAATACTATTTTTGATACAAGATGCTAATTACATTACGGGGCAAAATATAGATGTCGATGGCGGCAGAAAACTAAATATGTAATTTTAAGGGTGATCAATAAATATGGATATTAATAATATCCCGCTTAGCATTAAAGTTACTGGTACTCTAAGATAATAAATAATTTGGCTACTAATTTTTTTATTTAAATAACTAAAGTAATCAATAATTAGCTGTAATAATAAAAAAAATACCATGGCTATGAAAAGCGAAGCTTGGTCATAGTTCAATACATTCAACACCATGATGACAAAAGCTATTAGACTCGGAATAAATCCATATATTGTATAAATAATATAATTATTTTTAAGGTCCCAATTAGTGGCGCCTATAAATGTGAAAATTAATAATGTATGATAGAGCATGATATCGTATATTATTTCTGGATTTAGTGTTTCTATGAAAAATAAATCTGTTAATAAATATAAATAAGGTATTAAACCTAAATAAGAAATCAAACACTGAACTAAAAAATTCATATTTATAAATCAAAGTCAATTTTTGATATTATTTGCTTTTCAATAGCAGTACTTTCCATTATGTGAGTATGAGATATTTTTAATACTGGATGTATAAAATTTGGCGCTATATCTATCAATGGAGTTAATACAAAATCATATTCAATTATTTCCTTTCTAGGTATTTTAATCTTTTCATTAGATATAACCTGATTATCATAATATAAAATATCAATATCTAAAGTCCTCGAGCTAAACTTAGTTTCATTAAAATGCCTCCCATGATCATTCTCAATAGAGTTAAGATTGGCTTTTAAATCATAAATACTTAATGTTGTATCAAAAGAACTAACAAGATTATAAAAGTTAGGCCCATCAAACCCCATCGAAGATGTCTCGTATACTGGAGAAAGAATAATATTCTCATAAACCTTTCTGAGCTCAACAATACATGATTTAATATTCTTTTCTTTACTTACATTGCTGCCAATACCAATATAAACCTTATGCATCATCTCTGGTCCTTTCAATAATCACTCCAACCTCTTTAGATCCAGTAACAGCTCCCGGTTTGCCAAACCTTCCTTTGACATGAGTTATGTTAAAATCTCTAAATATCATTTTTATGGTTTCTTCAGCTAAAGTCTCTATTAAAAAGAATTCACCCTCTTGTACTAATGCCTTAACTTTCTTAGCAACAGCTTTATAATCTATAGTATAGTCTATGTTTTCAGACTCTGAGGCCTGTTTAATCTCTGTTCCAAGCTCTAAATCAATGCAGACCACTTGTTTTATTTTCCTTTCCCAGTCATAAATACCAATTATAGCTTCTATGCATAATTCCTTAATAAACACTATATCCATCATATTTTCCTTTGATATTTTTTATATATATATTGTATATGAATACGTTTCTGATATCATTATTGAGTTTGGAGAATTAAAGTGTCTAAAATTTGTCAGATTACAAAAAAAGCAGTTATGTCGGGAAATAATGTCTCACATGCTAAAAATAGAACGAGAAGGACTTTTGAGCCTAATCTCCATATGCATAGACTATGGTCTGAAGCACAAAACAAATGGATTAAATTAAAACTATCATCTAAGGGATTAAGAATCATAGACAAATATGGTCTCGATAAAGCTCTAGAGAAATACGATATTACATAATATTATGAGAGAAAAGATAAGATTAAATTCATCAGCAGGAACAGGTCATTTTTATACTACAACTAAAAATAAGAAAACAATGCCTGATAAATTAGAAATTAAAAAATTTGATCCAACTATTAGAAAATATGTAATGTATAAAGAAGGTAAGATTAAGTAATCTATTTAACTACCTTGTAACCTTTTAAACTGTTAGAAAAATCAACCAAACATTCTATTCCTTCATTTTGAGCTTCTTCTCTCCATGCATTTATTGTTTCAATGAAACTTTCATGTTTTAAATTTCTAGAGTGTAAAATATCAAATAGCTTGTTCTTTAAATGATAAGCAGTTTTTAGAGTACTAGATTTCTTAAAGATTTCATCTAGAGTAAGCGTTTCTTTATTAGATATTCTATGCGGTTCTCTCACCATGGATGGCTTAGAACGTTTCAATAAGTTCTTAAAATCACTACTTGCTTCCCTAGATTCTTGTTTCATTAAGGGACTTAAAACGTTCTTTGTATAGTTAGTAATAACAGTAAGTTTTGATCTCAATAGCGCATATCCGGTTTCTGAATCAAGTATATCAGCTGGCATATTTACTACGGTTTTAGGAGCAAGTCTTTTCACATTAATCTGCCCTATAGCTGAAAATATTTTTATGTAGAGCCATCCAATATCAAATTCCCATGGTTTTAATGAAAATTTAGCAGCTGTCGGAAAAGCATGATGATTATTATGAAGTTCTTCGCCGCCTATGAGAACCCCTACTGGAGACATATTAGTTGAATCATCACTAGTATCATAATTCCTATAACCCCAATAATGTCCTGCGCCATTTATCCCACCAGCCGCAAAAATAGGAGTCCAAGCCATCTGGATAGACCAAATGATAATTCCAACAACTCCAAACAATAAAATATTACCTATAAATAAAAATAATATTCCTAAATTATTTCTTCCCGTGTATACATGTTCTTCTACCCAGTCATTTGGGCAATTTTGAGAATACTTAGCTATCGTTTCAGGATTATTTTTTTCATCATGATATAAGTCTGCGCCACATAATAATACGGTTTTAATGCCATGATATGCAGGGCTATGCGGATCATCTATTGTCTCAACTTTTGCATGATGCTTGCGGTGTATGGCCACCCAGTCAGCTGTTCTCATTGAGGTTGTGAGCCATAACCAAAACCTAAAGAAATGTCCTAGGGCTGGCTTAATCTCTATGGCAGAATGACACACTCCTCTATGAAGATAGAGAGTTATTGCCACAATTGTAATGTGGGTCACTATTAATGTATAAATTACATAGCCTATCCATGTAAATTCAACAATTCCATTTATTAATATGTCTATCATAGTTGTATATTTAAGATTAAATTCATCATATGATACATTTAAAAATATGTCCAATAAATACCTAAATTATGCCTGAATTACCTGAAGTAGAAACAGTTGTTAAGGCAATAAATAGGTCTCTTGAATCCATGACTATAAAAAGGTTTATTATCATAAATAGTAAACTGAGATGGGATATAAGTTCTAATATTCCTAAATTAGTTAAAAATAGAAAAATAGAAAACATCTATAGAAGAGGCAAACATATTATCTTTAAATTAGATAATGGATATATACTCATACATTTGGGAATGACAGGTATTATTAAATTTATAGACACCATAGATGCGAAAAATAGAAGTAAGCATGATCATTATCAAATTGAATTAAAAGATAATAAAATACTAAAATATAATGATGTTAGAAAATTTGGCTCCATACACTGGACAGAAAATATTCATGATCACTTTTTAATTCAAAATCTTGGTCCTGAGCCTCTCTCTAAAGAATTCGATAGTATTTTCTTAAAAGATAAGTGTAGAAATAGGAATGTTGCAATTAAAAATCTAATTATGAATCAAAATATTGTAGTTGGGGTTGGAAATATTTATGCCTGCGAAGCTTTATATATGTCATCTATTAGACCTGATAAAAAATGTAAATACATTACACTCAAGCAATGCGATGATCTAGTTAAATCTATTAAATTTGTTTTAAAGAAATCTATTAAGTCCGGAGGTACTACTTTAAAAGATTTTAAAAACTTAGATGGCGCTCCTGGATATTTTAAACAAAAGCTTATGATTTATGATTGTAAAATTTGTAAATGTGGTGTGGAAGTCAAGAATATTAAACTTGGAGGAAGATCATCGTTTTACTGCAATGTATGCCAGAAATAATTAAGAGTATTTCTTGCGCAGTGCTTTGAGTACATTCTTATGGACAAATTGTTCTAATTTTCCTCCATGCCTAGCAATGTCTTTAATTATACTGGACGATAAAAAACCAAACTTTTCTGCTGGGCTCATAAATACACTTTCAATATTAGGCTCCATTGATCTATTCATGCTTGCCAATTGAACTTCATACTCGAAATCTGAAACAGCTCTTAAACCTCTCAGTATTACTGTCGCAGAATGATCTTTTGCAAATTCCACTAAAAGCTTATTTAAAGGATATACTTCAATTTTTTTTTCATCAGAAAAAATGTTTTTTACAAAATCTATTCTTTCAGTAATTGAAAATAGGGTATTCTTTTGTGGATTTTCAGCTACAGCAATAATTATTTTATCAAAGATTTTACAGCCTCTTTTAGCTAAATCTGTATGCCCATTAGTTATTGGATCAAATGTTCCTGGATATACTGCTATTTTTTCCATTTATTTTTCCTTTATTTTAGCTATTGTATAGCTTACATCGCCTATATTTAAATCTTTCAATATATTATGTGTCTTAGTGATTATAGACACAAGCTTTTGATTGTAATCTTTTTTCCTCTGCTCGTAATATATGTAAGTATTTTGACTCAAATAATTAAATTCATCTAATAAAATAATACTCTTTTCTAGCAAGTTAGTATTGTATGGGGCATCTATAAAAATTAAATCATATTCTATGGCTTGATTAGTTTTTAAATATCTCAAAACATCAATACAGTAAATTTCGTAATTATCTATACCTAATAATGAGTACTCATCTTTTATTCTTATATATGATTTATTATTACTTTCAACTAATGTAGATTTATTAATCCCTCTAGATATGGCCTCTGCAGACAATATTCCGCTACCAGAAAACAAGTCTAGACTGTTCATGTTCCTGTCTACTTTGACTACATTAAATATCGTTTCTCTTATATAAGACTTTGTAGGTTTAAGTGAATCATTGCCATCAAATGAAAGATATCTAGATTTTAATTGACCACCTGTAATTCTAATCTTCTTATTAGCCAATCAATTATTTCCCACTGTGGTAATTAGTATTTTTTCAAATTGTAAATCAGATTGAAGAGAAGATATTATGCTTTCTTTCGTAACAAGATTGATACCCTCAGTATATCTCTCAAAATAATTATCATGCATTTCATAGTCATTGATAGATGACAAAGTTCTAAGCATATTCTTATTAGTATCAAATCTAAGTTCAAAACTTTTTAATAGCCCATTTTTAGCTTTTTCTATTCTCTTATCGTCAATATTAAATATCTTAAGTTTATTTATTTCTGTTTGTAGGATTCTAAGTGCTTTAGTAGTATTTTTTGATTCAGTTTGCATACCAATTTTAATTACTCCTATATCCTTATATGGAAGTAAGTAGCTATATACAGAATAAGCAAGACCATTGTTTTCTCTAATTTCTTGCATGAGCATTGATCCGAAACCACTTCCTCCAAAAATATAATTTGCAACTAGAATATTATAAAAATTTTTATGTTGCCTTGTTACCGAGGGAATATATATCAATATATGAGTTTGACTGCTATCGTGATTGATAATTTTAACCTCATCACTTCCCTCATATTTTAATTTGTTTTTAACAAAAGTAGTCCTATTTTTTTCAGGGATGTCATTTAAGAGTTTTGAGATAAAATGTGCAGTTTCATTTTCATTAATGTCTCCAACTATACTTATTTTTATATTATCAATGCTGATAATTTTTTTAAGATGTCTTTGTATATCAACAATGTTTATCTTTTTAACGATATCCATATAGCCAGATATAGGATGCGCATATCCAGTATCAGCAAAAAATTCTTCATCTGATTTATATGAAACGATTGATGCTGGGTTTAGATCCCTAGAGGCAATATTCTTACTTATTAATTCCCTAGTATACTCAATTGATGAAGTGCTAAGATTACTTCCTTTAAATATTTCGTTTAACTTTTTTGATACAATATTGATGTTATGATCATTTTTTACGAATCTAACTGAGAGTGAACTTGAATCTCTGCCAACTGAGGAACTATATATTGCTCCAATTTTTTCAAAAGAATCAATAATCTTTTCTCCATCAACCTTTTGCTGATGTAATAGTTCAATAGCATAATTAGTAAGACCTTTAAGACTTCCATCATCTTTACTTCCAGTATTAAAAGATATATTTATATCTACTATAGGTAATGTGCTCTCTTGGATTAATAGATAGTTGACGTTATTCTTTATAACTTTTATTTTAGGATACGCCATGCCACTAGTGCTAGACACAATAAAAAATACCCATATGACATGAAATATTATTTTCATGACTCAGGCTCTATTGAAGAATAAATATAGCTACTACTAACTATTTTTCTAGCAGCATTAATTAAATCAATCTCTGTTATAGCATTTATATCATCAACATACTCATCCAGTAAATGCCAGTCAAAATTTTTAGTTTCCAGCATGCCAACCTGCATTGCTTGATAAAACACAGAATCAAATTCATATATTTTATTAGCTAACAATCTCGACTTTGTATTAGTTAACTCATTCTCTTTGAGGCCATTTTTTATAAACACTGTAAATTCATTTAGAAATGCCATTTTTAAGTCTTTGGCAGATACTCCCTTTCTAGGTGACCCTCCTAGGGTTATCAGACCATCTTTTCTTGAGTATGAGTCATAAGATATAAAGGTATTTAATGCGATTTTATTCTCATCTATTAAGTTTTTTGTAAATCGCGAGGACAATCCTCCATCCATAAGTTCTAATAATAACTCCATTGCATATATTTCTTTTTTGTCTGAGGCATTAAATGATTTATTTTTGAATGATAATAATATCAACGGGTCTGATACCTTATCTTTTACCGATATTGCATTAAAAGATATCTTGTGTGTATAATTATTTGAGTAATCCAATATCTTTTTTTTACCATAATTTCCATAATACTTTTTAATCAATAATTTTGCATTACTAGACTCAAAATTGCCAGCAAGTATAAGAGTTGCATTATTGGGAACATAGTAATTCTTATACCATTTTTTCAAATCGCTAATTTTAATACTACTTAAATCTTTCATAGTTCCTATGATTGGTATCCCATAATCCTTCATCCCAAAAGCTTGCAATCCAATTTTTTCAAAAACTTTTGAAACAGGCTTGTCATCGGTTCTCAATCTTCTCTCCTCTTTAACCACTTCAACTTCTTTTTTAAATTCATCTTCACGGAAAACGAGGTTGGACATACGATCCGATTCGAGTTTTAAGCATAGCTCTAAATAATCTTTATGTATCTTTTGATAGTATCCAGTAAAGTCTCTTCCGGTAAAAGCATTTTCGGACCCGCCAGCTTCTTTAATTATTTTTGAAAACTCACCAGGAGATGTGTTTGTCGTACCTTTGAACATCATATGTTCTAGTACATGTGAAATACCAGAAACTCCAGAATATTCATAACTAGATCCAACTCTATACCAAATACTAGAAACTATAACTGGGCTTCTATTATCCTCAATTAGGATCACTTTCAATCCATTGTCCATGGTATATTCTTCTATTCTATCTGAAAATCTCATGCTTGATTCTGCCAGAGATGGTAATATATTCACTAAAATAATGATGCTAAAGATATACGGTTTGAAGAATCTAAATTTCACAATAGAATTATAGCAAAGATTTGTGGATAGATAATATCCTTTTTAAGTAGGGTTTAATTAATAAATTTGTCTAAAAAAGGTGTAAAATATTGAATAATATAGTGAAAAACTATGTTTATAGCCTTGAATACCTCAAATTAGGCATTATAATTACTTTGTAGGAGTAATTAGTTATGAGTAGCCAACTTATGGAAAATTTACCAGCAGAGTTATCATTAGGCTTAGAGTCCGGTGATTCATTAGATATTTATCTTAATCAATTAAGAAAAACACCTTTATTATCTAAAGAGGAAGAAAATTCATTGTTTAAGAAACTGAATTCATCTGATGACCTTGAAGCTGCAAGAAAACTAGTCTTAGCACATCTAAGGTTTGTAGTTCATGTGGCTAAGACATACAAAGGTTATGGGTTGCCTCTTCTTGATTTAATACAAGAAGGTAATATAGGTTTAATGAAAGCGGTAAAGAGATTTGATCCTGATAAAAATGTTAGGTTATTATCTTTTGCTATTTATTGGATTAGGGCAGAGATTCATGAATTCGTAATAAAAAACTGGAGGATGGTAAAAGTTGCAACAACTAAAGCTCAACGTAAATTATTCTTTAAGCTTAAAAGCAAAAAGACTCATACATCTTGGTTAACAGAAACAGAGAAGAAAGATATCGCTTGCGAACTAAATGTAAAGCCAGAAACTGTTACGCAAATGGAATCTAGACTGAGCGGAAAAGATATATCTTTTGATCCTTCGGATGAAGATGATGTATCTCCATCAGCATATCTAACTGGTAATATTTTAGATCCTCTAGAAAATCTAGAATATGAAAATGATTCCTCTGATAGTCTTCATAGATTAGAAGTCGCGATGTCAAAACTAGATGACAGAAGTAAAGATATAATAAGTCATCGATATCTATTGGAAAACAAGAGCACTCTAAATGATTTGTCTAAAAAATATAATATTTCTAAAGAACGTATTAGACAAATAGAGAATAAATCGCTTAATCTTTTGAAAGATAGTATCTTAATAGCTTAAGTTATTTCTAACTACTAGATAAATACCAAAAATGATCAAATAATAGTAATGCAAAAAGTACTGCAAGGTAAGTTATGGAATACTTAAATAAAGCAATCGCCTCTGAAGCAGATTTACTAACCATTAACATATAAGAGTCTAAAACAAACTTGAGACCTATCAATACAACTCCTGTTAAGTATATAAATCCTGACAAGCCTAGAATGTATGGAAATAGTGTTATACAAAAAAGAAGTATAGAATATAAAAATATATGCAGTCTTGCAAAGTCTCTGCCGTGTGTAACTGGCAGCATAGGTATATCTGCTTTCTTATAATCTTCGTACTTATATACAGCAAGCGCCCAAAAATGTGGAGGAGTCCATAAAAAAATAATTAAGAATAATACTAATGGAAATGGCTCAATTTGATTAGTAATAGATGTCCAGCCCAATAATGGTGGCATGGCACCAGCAATCCCACCAATAACAATATTTTGCGATGTTAGATTTTTTAGATAAACAGAATATATTACCGAATATATTATGATTGATAATAATGTTAATAATGCAGTTAACGTATTTACGAAAACATAAAGCATTGTTATTGATGTTACAGAGAGAAATAAGGCAAAATATATTGCATGTAATGGTTTTATCGAACCATTTACTAGAGGGCGTGACTTTGTTCTATCCATGATGGAGTCAATCTTCTGATCCACGACATGATTGATAATTGCTGCTGCAGATGCTGCTAGTCCAATCCCTAGGCTCGAAAATAATATTAACTCATAATTTAAGCTATCCTGATGTGCCAGCAACATTCCCACAATAGCTGTAAACATAATTAATAGGTTTACCCTAGGTTTTGTAAGAATAATAAATTCTCGTAATATATTTAAGAAACTATTCTGATTATATGTGGATGAATTTCGCATGAGTAGATTTTATCACCTTTGTGGATGGTATGTCGAATAATATAGTAACGTTATCATACTCATTAGGAGTATAGAGGCGTTGACTGTATGTAACACCGCGATATTAATTGGCAAGCTGTATATGACATTACTAATGCCAAGTAAAATCTGTAATATAAAAGTTAATAAGACTATTGTGCTTATTGCTTTGAGCGTCATATCTGATTGTTTAAAAAATATATATACAAATAAATACGAATATAGCCCTGTTAAAAATAATGCTCCAAGACGATGTGTAAAATGAATTGCTAATTTTGCATTATAAGCCAAAGGTGCCAGCTCATAATTAATGCTAGGTAAATTAAAAATTGTAAAACCACTTTTATAATCCATATTAGATGGCCACCATGAATTGTCACATTTTGGAAAATCTGTACAAGCTAATGACGCATAATTCGTACTTGTCCATCCACCTAAAATAATCTGAGTTAACAACCCTAATATACATAATCCAATTAGAATAATTAGCTTCTTATCTATTAATTTTAAAATCTTATCTTCCTGTACTAATAGACCATTCCATAATAATAATGTTGCTGTTGACATGCCTAATACTAGATGAGTTGTCACTATTGTCGGCTTGACTAACTCTGTCACGGTCAACATACCCATAATTGATTGTGTGATAATAAGCAAAATAAGAGCAATAGGAAATATTTTAGATACATGCTTAGCATATTTAATTATGAGATAGGAAATATAAAATACAAAAATTCCTAAAATACCAGCTAGATATCTATGAAACATCTCTCTCCATGCTTTCCCCGTATCAATAACAGCATCGGGGTATGAGTCCTTAGCTTTGGAAATTTCTAAATCAGTGTCTGGTGTCCCTAAGATACCATAACAACCGGGCCAATCAGGACAGCCTAGACCAGCATCTGTTAACCTAACCCAAACACCTACCGATATAACAACTAAGGTATATAGAGCACCAAAAATACATATATTTCTTAAGGTATATAACGACATATTATCCAACACGTGAAAGTTTAAATAATTTTTTTATATCTTTGAGAAGTTTCTTCCCATTAAAATTATCATCGTACCTAAGTATAACATTACCCAGGGGATCAACTAAGAAAAGTGAATTTTTATTTTTTGTTATTCCTTTGATTAAAACATGAATATTATTAGGTTTATTTTTTATAAGAATAATATATGGATATAATTGAACAATATTAGTCTCCATATCTTCTGTGAGCACTTCATTAGATACAAGTAGTCTCTTTAATCTATCCATGTCTTTACCAAGTGCAGTATTTACCTGTCTCATAAGATATATATTATTCATACAGTCTTTGTCACATGGACTATTTATATAATAAATTAAAAGCCATTTACCATTTGGCAATGATTCATCATCACTATTGCTCTTAATAACTGTATTCTTGATATTAACCATAGGATCAATAAGTTCGCCATAGTTAGTTGTAGAGTATTCTTTGCCTGGGCTATAATCATCCAACATGTTGTATGAGATAAAAAATGGTAAAATAAAAATAGATATTATTATTATTAACTTAACTTGGCTGCTATTCATTATGTTTTTCCTTTCTAATTAAAATTATCATAAAAATAAAACCTACAATAGAAAATAAAAACCACTGCCCAGCATACATATAATGCTTCAATTGCGGATTTTCAGTTATAACGTTTTGTATATTGTAGGAATTAACCTGTTGTTTATTCATTATTACAACATACGGTTCAACATCCATATTAAGTAATTTAGATATTTTCTGAATCTCAATATTTTGTATTAGAAGCGGCCATGATGAGACATAATTATCGTCAGCCAGATCATAGAAATTACTATTATAATAATAGACATAACCAGTAATTGGTTCATCAGTATTTTCAATAGAGATGTCTGGCAAAGATTGTCTATTATTACTATTAACCCACCCTCTATTTATCAAGATAATTTTGCCGTTAACTATTAATGGGGTAATAACTTCATACCCCGCTACCTTTTTAAAGACTTTATTATCAAGTAAAAATTGCATGTTAGGAAGGTAGTTACCTTTTACGTAAGTTTGAGTAAATTGTTCAGGTCTGTTTTTAAATCTTTTGTAGTCAATTGGAGTACTTTTTAATTTATCAGTAAAAGCATTATATATTGCAAGCTTTTCTTGTCCTCTATCAATTTGCCAAAACCCCAGTATTATACATATAACAATGAGTGGTAAAAAAAATAATAATTTAATAGTCTTAGTCATTTAATTTTTGTATGCTAAATGCATATAGTTTTTTACATCTAAAATGAAATATATAATATTAATATTACTAGCGCTAATCATTTATAATCTAACGGCTGGATTTTTTTATATTATTAAAGATAAGAAACCATCTAATCGTGGATTTAGCTCATTGAGAACAAGGATTATACTGTCTGTGTTATTATTTACTATGTTAATAGTAGGTTATTATCTTGATTTAATAAAACCTCACGGAATATAGTTTTATAGCCAATACACAAAAACAAAAAGTCCAAGCCAAACTACGTCAACAAAATGCCAGTACCATGCAACTGCTTCAAATCCAAAGTGATTATCCCCAGAAAAATGGCCTTTCATACATCTAAATAAAATAACTGACAGCATGACTGCCCCTAATGTCACATGAAACCCATGAAAGCCTGTTAACATATAAAATGTTGAACCGTAAATACCGGATGTCATTTTTAAATTTAAATCAGAATAAGCATGCATATACTCATATGCTTGAAAGCCAACAAATATGAAGCCTAATAAGACAGTCATAGCTAAACCATAAATTAATTTTTTTCTATTTTGCTCTTTTAAGCCATGATGCGCCCATGTCACCGTTAGCCCACTTGTTAACAATAACAATGTGTTGAGTGCCGGAATACCGCCAGCTTTAACTAAAGTAAATTCTCCATTAGCATTTGTTGGTCCGTTTGAAGGCCATACGTTTTCGAATTGAGGCCATAAAAATAAATTTGTAGCTACCTTAGTTCCTTCGCCACCCAACCATGGAAGAGATAATTCTCGTGCATAATAAAGAGCACCAAAAAACGCAGAAAAGAACATTACTTCTGAAAAGATAAACCAGACCATTCCCCAACGGAAAGATATATCCACCTGATCATTATATATTCCAGCTTCACTTTCTCTAATTACAGTTGCAAACCAGCCATAAGTCACCATAAATAAAAAAGCTAAACCCATAAGCATGATAGATGTACCAGAAGCATAACCATTCATATAATTAGCACCACCAACAAACAATACTATTATTGAAACAGTTGCCAAGAATGGCCAGCTTGATTCATGTGGTACGTAGTAACTATTAGATCCGCTCATAAATTAATCTCCTTATTTAGAACCCATTTGATCAGTTGTATTAAACATTGTATAGGACAATATTAATGTTCTAGTGTCATTAGGTAGTTCATTATCAATTATAAACTGAAGTGGTAGCTCCTTAGTCTCTAATCCATTTATTTGTTGCTGACTAAAACAAAAACATTCTATTTTTTTAAAGTATTCTGCATCCTCATGCGGTACAACACTAGGACTAGCAGTTGCATGCTTTACGGTTTCAGTATTATTCGTTAATGTATAAAATGTATTATTTATTTTACCAACTTGCACAATAATCTCTCTATCAATAGGTTCAAAAGTAAATGGAGCAGAATTAGCAACTGTAGATGTAAACTTCACTGTTACAAATCTCTCAGTAGGATTTTCTCTAACAGTCAACACTTTTGTTTGATTTGTCTTTCCATTTAGACCCGTAATCTCACAAAATATATCATACAGAGGTACTAACATATATGAAAACGAGAACATAAATAATGTAAAAAGTGTTAACGAAAGATATGTTTTTTTAAAACTACTCATTAGTCGACTTTAGGTGCTTCTTCAAATGAATGATAAGGAGGAGGAGATGATAATGTCCACTCTAATCCTTCAGCGCCATCCCAAACCTTATCTTCTGCAGTTACATCTTTTTTAAGCGTATTGAACAGAATATAAACAAATACTAGTTGAGATAAGCCAAAACCAAAAGCTCCTACAGATGCAATTGCATTAAAATCAGCAAATTGAACTGCATAGTCTGGAATCCTTCTAGGCATACCAGCTAATCCTACAAAATGCATTGGGAAGAAAGTTAAATTTACAAATATTGTTGTTAACCAAAAATGTAATTTTCCTAGCCCTTCGTTATACATTTTTCCGGTCCATTTAGGTAACCAATAATACACAGCTGCCATGATAGCAAAAACTGCCCCTGGAACTAATACATAATGAAAATGTGCTACCACAAAATACGTATCATGATATTGAAAATCAGCCGGTACCATTGCTAGCATTAATCCGGAAAATCCACCAATTGTAAATAAAACAATAAATGCTATGGCAAATAACATAGGCGTCTCAAAAGTCATGGATCCTCTCCACATAGTAGCAACCCAATTAAATACCTTCACTCCTGTAGGTATAGCGATAAGCATTGTTGTAAACATGAAAAATATTTCACCTGCTAATGGCATGCCAACAGTAAACATATGATGCGCCCAAACAATAAATGATAATAAGGCAATCGATGCTGTCGCATAAACCATAGAATCATAACCAAATAATCTTTTTCTAGAAAAAGCAGGAATTATCGTAGAGACAATTCCAAATGCAGGTAGTATTAAAATATATACTTCAGGATGTCCGAAGAACCAAAAAATATGTTGAAACATAACTGGGTCTCCGCCACCCGATGCTGTGAAGAACATTGTTCCAAAAAATTTATCAGTAAGAAGCATTGTTACTGCCCCTGCTAATACAGGCATAGATGCTATTAACAAGAAAGCTGTAATTAACCATGTCCAAACAAATATAGGCATTTTCATTAGTGTCATACCAGGGGCTCTCATATTAAGGATTGTTGCAATAACATTGATTGCACCTAATATTGATGATAAACCAAGCATATGTATAGCTAAAATTGTATATGGGAATGAGTCGCCGCCTTGCAGTGACAATGGTGGATATAATGTCCAACCAGCCGCTGGGCCACCACTATCCATAAATAAAGTACTTAGCATCATTGTAAATGCAAAAGGTAATATCCAAAAACTCCAATTATTTAATCTTGGTAGAGCCATATCAGGAGCACCAATCATAATTGGTAACTGCCAATTTGCTAATCCTACAAAAGCTGGCATTACAGCGCCAAAGATCATTACCAATGCATGCATAGTAGTCATTTGATTAAAAAATCCTGGTACAACTAACTGAAGACCAGGCTGGAACAATTCGGCTCTAATCACTAAAGCCATTAAACCACCAACAAAAAACATAATTAAACTAAACCATAAATACATGCTTCCTATGTCTTTATGATTAGTTGTTGTGATCCATCTCATAATACCAGTTGGAGTATGGTGGTGATCATCATGTAGTTTATCTATATTAGTACTCATAAAATTTTCCGTTTATTTATTTTTAGCAAATTTGTTAGT
>Ga0257114_1000269_pt1 | contig 40271 bp, 28 predicted proteins | sample SI112_10mmetaG_FD_190149 | JGI IMG/M metagenome (GOLD analysis project Ga0257114, IMG submission 190149) | Marine microbial communities from Saanich Inlet, British Columbia, Canada - SI112_10m | ecosystem: Environmental > Aquatic > Marine > Inlet | place: Canada: British Columbia | collected...
TTCGTTAACACGCAACTTCACGCATAAAACGTCGTTTTAACGCCAAGTAAAATATTTACCGTAGATACGTTATCCAAAACGTCACGACGGCGCGATGACGCAGCACTCGACGACGCCCACGTCGACGCGCGCGCGACGGAGCGCGAAATAGAGACGTAGAAAGCGAGGCACGGATATAATGTACGCATCCGCGCGATCGACGAGCGCGCTGGCGCTGAACGCGCGCGATGGGACGTTCGCGAAGGGCGCGATGACGTCGCGCGCGGGGACAAAAGCGAAAACGCGCGCGACGCGACGCTCTGGAATGCGCGTCGAGGCGAAGGATTACCCGAAACCGGATAACATCGATAAGACGGATAACTATCGCATCGCCAGTGAGCTGTCGAAGCGATTCGCGACGGATCTGAAGGCGAATGGGGCGGAGAAGAAGCGAGTCGCCATCGTCGGCGGCGGGTTGAGCGGGTTGGCGTGCGCGAAGTATCTCGCCGAGGCTGGGCACGAACCGATCGTGTTGGAGGCGAGAGATGTGTTGGGCGGGAAGGTGAGCGCGTGGCAAGATAAGGATGGGGATTGGATCGAAACTGGGTTGCACATCTTCTTCGGCGCGTACCCGAACATGATGAACTTGTTCAACGAGTTGAAGATTGAGGATAGGTTACAGTGGAAGGTGCACAAGATGATCTTCGCCATGCAAGAGCTTCCGGGAGAGTTCACGTCGTTCGATTTCATTAAGGGGATCCCTGCGCCGTTCAACTTTGGTTTGGCGATTCTCATGAATCAAAAAATGTTGAGTTTGCCTGAAAAGTTGCAGACGGCGCCGCCGCTGTTGCCCATGTTGATTGAAGGGCAAGACTTCATCGACAAGCAAGACGAACTCAGCGTGCAAGACTTCATGCGCAAGTATGGTATGCCCGAGCGCATCAATGAGGAGGTGTTCATTTCCATGGCCAAGGCTTTGGATTTCATTGACCCGGATAAGCTTTCGATGACCGTCGTGTTGACGGCGATGAACCGATTCTTGAACGAAACGGACGGATTGCAAATGGCATTCTTGGACGGTAACCAGCCCGATCGACTGTGCGCACCCATGGTGGACTCTATCGAGAAGAATGGTGGCTCCGTCAAGACGAAGCAGCGACTCAAGGAGTTCGTGCTCAACGAAGACGGTTCGGTGAAGCACCTGGCCATGGCCAACGGCGACATCATCGAAGCTGACGAGTACATTTCCGCCATGCCCGTGGACGTCATCAAGCGCATGATGCCCAAGCCGTGGGCTGAAATGCCGCACTTTGCGCAGCTCAAGGAGCTCGAGGGTATCCCGGTGATTAACATTCACCTTTGGTTTGATCGCAAGTTGAAAAACGTCGATCACTTGTGCTTCTCGCGCTCGCCGTTGCTCTCCGTCTACGCCGACATGAGCACGACGTGCAAGGAGTACTACGACGAAGAGAAGTCCATGCTTGAACTCGTTTTCGCGCCGTGCTCGCCGATTGCGGGCGGCAAGACGAACTGGATCGCGAAGAGCAACCAAGAAATCGTCGACGCCACCATGTTGGAGCTCGAACGCTTGTTCCCGCTGGAGATTGGCCCGAAATCCCCCGATGGCGTCGGCGCCAAGCTGCTCAAGCACGCTGTCGTGAAGACGCCGCGCTCCGTGTACGCCGCTATCCCGGGCCGCAACAAGTTCCGCCCGTCTCAAGAAACCCCGATCAAGAACTTCACCTTGGCGGGCGACTACACGTCGCAAAAGTTCTTGGGTTCCATGGAGGGTGCGGTGTTGGGCGGTAAGCTCGCCGCCGAAGTTGTCGCGTCGCGCGCAAAGGGAATGAAGACGCAAGGCTTGAAGGCGGTTCAAAAGAGTATCATCGACTCCATCGGTCCGGCGAAGGAACCGCTCGGCGTCGTTGGCGAATCTGAATTCGCGTTCGGCGGCGGCAAGGTCATGGAGGACGCCGACGAAGCCGAACTCGCGAATTTTGATGCTGAGCAGTTGACTAAACTTGACGGTTGGACGGGATCTAAGGAGGCGGCGAGCGTCCGTGCGCGCTAAACGCTTCTGAGTCATTTTTTCTATTATACACACTAGTTTTCTAGGGAGCGAGCGCGCTTCGCTTCCGCTTCGGATTGTCACTCAATCTACGTAAATCATTCAAACAATCATCAACTTCAATACACTAAGAATGTATCGCTCTCGCAATACGCCAAGGCCAAGGCGGTTCCAGATTCGGTGGGCTGAGTGAACGCGCACTCGGCCGCCGCGACGACGTATCCGGGAACCGCTCGCGCTCGAGCGGCGTTAAGCATTGCGCGCGCTAAACCCGCTCGTCGCGCGCTCGAGTGCACCCAAACCGCACGGATACCACACACTGCATTTTCAGCGACGCCCCCATGACTCACGATCGTGCCTTCCGTGGCGTCGGTAGCGTTCTTTACGTCGGGAAGCGTACGATAGGCGCGCGCGATTTTTTCCGCAAACAGCGCGCCGACGACTCGATGACCCTTCTTCGACACGCACACGTACGCCTTCACCGCGCCCTTCGCTTGCTGTAAAATCCAATCCTCTGGCATATTCAGTTCGCGTTCGATACCTCGCGCGACGCGCTCGATCGCACTCTTGGTCGCCTTGCCTCCGTCGAGCGCCACGCATCGCGCTTCGCCGTCTTCGCTCTCCCAAACCGCGCTCTGACCCTCCCCCGGTTTCAGCGTCATCGCTCCCGCGCCGCCCCCGTTTGCATTCGCCAGAAACTTCGCGTGATACTGCGCGTGCGTCTTCTCATCCGACGGATCTCCCTTGGCGTACACCAACCCGCATCGAGCGCACGTCGCGTGCCGCATCGACGACTGCCCCAAATCCAAACACATCTGCGTCCGCCTCTTCTCCGCGTCCCCGATCGCGCGCGCGTCCGCCCGCGCTTTCCCCTCGCCTCCCTCTCCCTCTCTCGTCGTCGATCTCGCGATCGTCGCCGCGCGCGATTTCGTCGCCGACGCCGTCGCTCGCCGCGTCTCCGTCGCCGTCTCCGCCCGTCCTCGTTTCCTCCGTCGCGCGTACGTCATCGTCGGCGTCCGTCCGCGCGCGTCATCGTCGTCGTCGTCGTCGTCGTTCGGCGTCGCGCGCGCGCGTAGCGCGTCGCGCGTCGCGTCGCCGTCCTTCGACGCGTCTTCACCGCGCGCCGACCGTCCGTCGTCGTCGCGCGGCGCGCGCGCGTCGCGTCCCGTCGACGCCGCGGACGCGCGTCGCGCGCGCGCGAACGCGTCGCGTATGTCCGCCATCGCGCGGCGCGCGGTCGCGCGCGCGTGTGCGGCGACGCGGGGCGTCGAGCGGCGTCGCATCACTCCTCGGCGCGGCGAATCGGCAGGTGCGACGACGCGACGCGACGCGACGCGCGCGCGCGGACGCGCGAACGGACGCGGGCGACGCGCGCGCGACGCGCGGCGACGACGCCGGACGAAGGCGACGTCGCGCGGCGCGGAAGAGACGCGGAAGAGATGCGTTTAGGGCAGCGACGAAATCGAAGGCGCGCGCGCGAGCAAAGGCGCGCGCGCGAAGGCGCGCGCTCGCGAACGTTTCCGATGAGGAAGACATGATACTTTCGTTCTTCCGAACAGCCCATGCGCTTTGGGGAACAACATCACCTTGGAGAACCGAGGAAACGTTCGCGAACGCGCGGCGATCGGCGCGCGCGGCGACGCGGGGGATGGACGACGTCCGCGCGAGGGATGGACGACGCGCGCGAGACGCGTCGACGCGTTTCTGTTGATGATAAACCTATGTTTGGAGACCTGATCGTAAACGATGCGTGGTGTCGAGAAAGCATTGGAGACCTGAACTGAAGAAACGCGTCGACGGTCGGGCGGCGGGGTCGGACGATTCGAACGCGCGCGCGGTGACTGACGGTGTTCGAGCGCGCGCGCGCGCTCCGTCGCAGGGAGATGGGGGTGTTTTTTAGCCGGTTGTTCTCGTACTTTGGTGATCGCGAGGCGCGAATATTGGTGTTGGGTTTAGACAACGCCGGAAAGACGACGATTTTGTACCGGCTGCAAGTGGGAACGGTGGTGAGCACGATTCCGACGATCGGGTTTAACGTCGAAACCGTGACGCACAAGAACGTCAAGTTTCAGGTGTGGGATCTCGGCGGGCAGACGTCCATACGGCCGTATTGGCGGTGTTACTACCCGAATACTCAAGCAATCATTTACGTCGTCGATAGCTCTGACGTCGAGCGCGTGGGGACGTCTCGAGAGGAGTTCCACGCCCTTTTAGAGGAAGAAGAGTTGAAGGATGCGATCCTTCTCGTCTTCGCGAATAAGCAGGATCTTCCGGGCGCGCTTTCCGACGCTGAAGTCACGGAACAGCTCGGTTTGAGTTCCATCAAAAACCGCACGTGGTCCATCTTCAAGTGCAGCGCGCTCGAGGGCAAGGGCTTATTCGAAGGTCTCGACTGGCTCGCCGACGCGTGCAGCGCGGCGAAGAAGTAACGCGCGCGCTTTCATCCATCCTGTACATTATTAGAACTATTTAGCACCTCCGTGTAATCCACCGCCGGCGTCGCGTTTTCTCGCCGCCGCGCCGCGCCGCGCCGCGCCGCGCCGGCGTCCTCGCCGCACTCGCGCGCGCGTCACGACGTCATGCGCGACGCGCGCCCGACGCGACGCGCCGTTCACGCGAGTTCGCGAGATCGTCGAGCCGATGGTTCGTCGTCGGACGACGACGACGACGGCGTCGACGCCTTCATCCTTCGCGAGACAAAGTCTCGAGGCTGGGACGAATTCCGAAGCCTTCTCGACGACGTGCGCGCGTACAGACGCCGCGACGTCGACGCCGACGACGCCGACGCCGCGCATGCGTTCACGAATGACGACGCGGACGCGCGGTTGCCGATCGGGAAGAGCTACATCGATGGCGTGTACGCGCTCGCGGGCTCGAGCGGGACGGGACGGGACGGACGCGAGTTGACGCCGGCGTGGCCGTTGCTCACGTACGCGCTCGCGACGCGCGGCGACGGCGGAGAGAACGAGAGTAGTGGATGCGAGGGCGCGTCGACGTCGATGGGGTCGACGGTGATGGGGACGACGCCGCCGAGGCGGACGAGCTTCGATACGCGAGAGCACGCGGAGCGACACGCGAGACGCGTGCAAGGGTTACACGCGGGCGGTCTCACCGCGGCGTTGGGGTACTCGCGGATGGAGCTGGCGACGCTGGGGAACGTCGAGAAGCGAAGGGCGTTCGGAGAGTTGTATAGGGATCCATCAGAGTGCGTGCGGCATCTATGCTCGCCGGGACGGGTGTGGGAAGGAACGATTTCTATTCCCGGGTCGGGGGACGAAGAGGCGACCGGGTCGCCTTACGCGTTTCAAGTGCTGTGGTTCGATGCTGCTGCGGGAGCGTTCTTGGTCTCACACACCGCGCAAGGGGACGAGCAGTTGTGCCACTTGACGTTGCACGACGACGGTAAAAGCGGGACGATGGCGCTTTCGTTTGCGGATAACGAGACGTATTGCTCTGGCACGATTGACGGGGCGACGGGGACGATTTCCGGAACCGTCGGACAGTTATTGCGTGCAGAAGAGGGATTCTTTGAACGAGCGGATTCGTTGCGGAACACGTTCTTGCTGAAACCGGTTGACATTGACGACTCGACCAACGAAGTGGACGCATCGCTTGAACCAGAGCGTCGGGAACAGATCTCTCGCGTGATGCGGCGACGCAAACTTATCGCACAGTGGAGTCGTAGTGCAAACGTTCTATCTGCGACGTATCGCGTGATACAATTCATCAAGGATACGATGCGGAGCGAACACATGTGGAATTACATGTTGCGAAAGATCACGTTCGAGACGAAACTCATGCGTTTGGAGCAGACGAATGACGCACAATCGCGCGCATTCGCAGCGGCAGCGGTGGCGGCGGGAAGACAAACGACTGGTGAGTCTGCAATTGATTCATATGAGATGGCGCCTGAATCTACGGAGCAGCTCTTACAAGATCAAATGAATCGTTTGATGCGTCGACCAACTCAAATGCTCTGGACGACATTTCCGTCGCCCGGATTGGAAGCGATCGCACTCGGGCCCGCTGAGATCGATTGGTGCGATATTTGGACGATAGAAAGAATGAACGCCGAGTTGTTGGGATGCAAATTTCGAATGTATACTCGCTTGTTGCGCGCTCGTGTCTTCCAGACGAGCAAGGAAAAGCAACAGTATCTCAGTGAGTTTAAAACGTTGCGGTCCGAATGTCACAATGAAATGAATCGCGTTCTAAGTAACATGAATCTTTTACTTTGGCGTCTCTTCTACGGAAGTGATATGCCCAGAAACGATCGACAGGCGCTCGTGAAAAACATGGTGGGAATTTTGCGTGTTGAAGAGGCACGCATGATCATCGCGTACGATAACGTCGACAAAGCGCTTCGCGAATGCGACGCCCGGCTCCCCATCAATGCGATTAAACAAAGATGCTCGATCGCGGGCGACGAATCGTACACGTGTTCGATCTGTTTGTTGGAAATCGAGCGCGGCGAGGAGGTGCTTACGCTCGATTGCTCGCACAGTTTTCATCTTCCATGTTGCTCGACGTGGCTGCACACGCATGCAACATGTCCCAACTGCCGCACGGTTTTGTCTTAGCATACAAGTAGTAGATGTAACAATACAGAACGAGTATTCCTAAGGGCACGACAACATTTATCACTCGTACGAATAGTACCACTAACGATCATCATCATCATCATCAGAAAATTGACCGTCGTCTTTAAGTTTCTTTAATTCGACGCGTAACTGGTTTGTAAGTCTTCTCAATCGCAGGTACTGAGTACGCGAATGTGCCGATTGGAGCGAAGTTTGGATTCTCGAAAAGTTCTTTTGTATAGCTTCTTCGTCTTCGTCGTCGTCCAGTGACTCGCTGTCTTCACTGTCTTCTCTGCCTTTAACATCATTTGTGATTGACACACCGACAACAGGCTTTGGAGCGCGTCTCGCGCGCAAGACGGGTCGTCGCGAAGGAGACGTCATTTCAGAATGAGTCGGGTTGTCACCGACTGGTGTGAGAAGCTCACTCATCAAGCTTTGCACGTCAACTTGTCGTACTCTACGCCCACGCCTCTTTCCAAGACGCGCATGGATGTCGGCGTCGATAAACTCCGGCTTGACATTCAAATTGTAAAGCGTGTCGAGCAACGACCTGCGTGCATTTTCCGCGCGCTTGACGACAAACGCAGCTTCTGTCTCAGAATCATCGCCGTCTGCAGTCGTTGATGCGGTGAGTCTCGACGTTTTCCGACGATGGTACGCTCGCTTCTTCTCGCTGTTTACCCTCGTCGAGCGCCTCACCGAGTGTTCTTCGCTATCAGATCCTTCCGTATCGCTCAAAATAGTGCGACGAAAGCGATGCGCCTGAAACACGCCGCCGCCACGAGAGGTCCGGGATCTTTGCCTTGGAATGCCACTGTTTCGAAGATTAATGCTCTCCAAAGCGCTTGCTAAGTTAGCTTCGCTAATATATGCCGATATGCCTTCATAGCCGCAACGCACCGCGAGCTCAGCCGGGGTAAAACTTTCGCCTTCCCATTGACACATCGAACGCGACTTTGCCCCGTAATTTAAAAGCGTCGCGACGACCATTTCGTGACCACGCGCGACTGCCCAATGCAGAGCCGAGCGGTTGTACGCATCTGTGTGATTGAGATCGACGCCGGTGACGCACATCGCACGCACCGCCCATTCGATGCCGAGAGCAGCGCAACAGTGGAACAATGTGAGTCCAGTTTGATCCTTTCGTTTATACGCCGACGGTGTGAAGGCTACCTTCAAGAGCGCTTTGTGCGTCTGTTGAGTCTTCTCCACGGCAGTTTCCACGACTTTATCGCTGATGACGCCGGTCTTCGCGACTTCTTCCACCTCTTGCATCGCAACTGCACTCGAAGGGAGCGCGCGTCGAGCTTTCATGCGCCTATTTTCGTGAACGATGACTGATTTGAGTCTCGCTTGAAGCATGCCAGAAAGAAGAACAACCAATTCTTCATTCTTGACGCCGTCCAAGTTGTATGGATCTAGTTCAAGCCGATTTGCAGCACGAAGCGCGCTTAATGCATTCATGTGCATCACCGAATCGTTCACCAAGGCCGAGCTGTGCGTCGTTCTGTCGCCGCTCTTTTCGCCGCTGTCGTTACCGACCGAGTTTGAAGAATCGGAGCCTAACGTCGTCAGCAACTGAACCAAACGCATCTGGAAGTCGCGATCGCTCATGTTCGCACTCTGATCAATCATATCACGTCGATCTACATCGACGCCTCTCGACGGATCAAGACTTTCCATGAACTCGAACGACGATATCTCGCTCACCGGATGTCCGTTGCCGCTTTCCATGACGAGAAACATTGAAACGACACCTGGGGCATGCGCAGGAGCGTAGCACTTTAAAACATTCGGCGCGAGTTGCTCCACAGGCACGGCGATGGTACCGAACACGCAACACATTCCGATTCCTGGTTCCAATTCGACGAGCGGGTTACCCGTGATGATGACCTTCGCGCCGCCCGATACGTCGTCCCATGACGGCGTAAAGTCGACGATACTCCATAAGACGTGCACACCGGAAGGCGTCGCAGGCACGTGTCGTACGATGCCCGACGTACGCCTCGTATGCATAGAGGTCTCCGCATCACCGCGTTCCGTAGCGTTTGCGCGGTGTCCGCTTAACTCATCAGCCGCATCCGCATCGCCGGCGCTAGTACTCGGCTCGCCGCCCGGATCGTCGCTCGCGCGTTGCAGCGAAGATGCCATCGCGCGCTCAACGTCTTGTTCGAGTGTGTTGATTTGACGTTCGATTCGTTCCATCGATGTCGAATCGCCGTCGCCGGTGACTTGATTCTGCCACTGCGATCGAATGCGTTCAATGCGTCTCTCAAACTCTTCAATGGACATCTCGCCGCCGGTCCGCGGTGAGTCAGAATGAACTAAACTTCGCGAGAACGTCGGAGTTTGCTGATCACTGTTTTCTCGCGCACGTCCGTCATCGTAATCGTCATCATATTCGTCATCTAATCCGTTGAACTCGCGCATCAGTCGCGAAAGAGACGTCGCCGGCGCGTCGTCGTCGCTCATATATTCAGAGTCCAGAGCGTACTTCCACTCGCTGGCTCCCTGCTCGGCGTCGTCGAGACCCGTTTCTTGAAAAATGAGCGCCAAATCCTCATCATCGCGATTCAACATATCGCTCACATTTTGCCGCGAGAAATCGTCCGCGGCGCCATCGAGAAACGACTCGAGCTCGACGTCCTTGCTCGACCTTCCCGCCCCTCGTCGCCCCGCCGTGGACGCGTTCTTAATTTTCGATGCCACGCTCCCAATCTTCGACGAGAGCGCCCTGTTCCCGGTTTTGGACGACAACGGCGCCTTACTCCCTATCGCCCTCTTCCCATCCCTCCCCATCGAACCGAGCGCGCCCCTCGCCGCTCCCCCCGGCGTCGCCACCCCGCTCGACGGCCGCTGCGGCTCCTTCTTCACCCTCAAGTAATGCACCAACACCGCCCCCTCGTCCATGTTCAGCAACCAATAACACCTTCGTTGAAACTTCGCGTCTTCCTCGCTGTGCGTGTAATAACAATTCAACAGCTCCACCGTCCCCACCTTTAACTTTTCGTGCGTCTCACGAATCGTCTTCCCGTCCTTCTTCTTCTGCCAGTTGTGTCCATCCTTGCGAAAGAACCGCACCACCTTTCGATTGATCAGGAACAGCGTCCCCCCCAGCGGTCGCACGGGCGCGTCCACGCTCGGTTCGAAGCCGTACGCGGCGTAATTCAGCAGCACGTCGCACACCTCGGTGTTTCGCAACCACCTCGTCTTCGCCGTCTTCACCACTTCGTTCGCGCGCTCGCGCGCCGCGGCGTCCGTCGGCGCGCGCGTCGGCTCGCCGAGCGCTCGCGCGGGGATCGTCGCGCCGCTCGGCGCCGTCGGGATCGTCTCGATCGCGCGTCCGGCGACGCGGCGTCGCATCTCGCGATCGTTTTCGCGTCGAGAGAGCGACGCTCTCGCGCGATCGCTCGACGGTCTCGGCGCGCGCGCGGCGCGCGAGGCGCGCGCGAGGCGACGCGCGCGCGGCGCGCGACGGCGCGCGCGCGGTGCGGCGGCGCGCGCGGCGCTCGGCGCGACCGCGACGGCGCGGCGCGGTCTGCTGCGTCGGTCTGGACGCGCGACGCCGCAGACGCGCGCGCGCGGCGCGGCGCGATGCTGCGCAGCGACAGCGAGGACGAGGCCGCGCACGCCGCGTCCGTGGACGCGATCGTCGCGAGCGCGGACGCGCGGACGCGCGCGGCGCGCGCGCGCGGCGGAGGGAGAGACGACGGCGAGGGCGCGCGCGAGACGCGCGACGACGGCGAGCGCGAGCTGAACGACGACTACGACGAGGACGACGACGACGAGGACGACGGCGACGAGGATGGCGACGGTGGGGGGAGGCGGCTCGGGGCGCGCGGCGCGGCGCGCGCGCGAGGCGGGCGCGAGGGCGACGGCGTCGCGCGAGTGGCGGCGACGCTGAGCGACGACGAGGAAGACGACGACGAGGAAGGCGATCGAGGCGGCGAAAGGCGCGGTGAGGGCGCGACGACGAGAGATAAGAAGCGAGAGGTCGGACATCTCGCGGTTTGGAGCGTGGCGAGCGCGAAACCGGGGAATGGGGTGGAGCTGTTGCGAGACGACGATTTGGCGACGTTTTGGCAGAGCGACGGCGCGCAGCCGCACGTCGTCAACGCGCAGTTTCAACACAAGGCGGAGCTGTGTGAGATCGCGCTTTGGTGCGAGTATAAGATGGACGAGAGTTACACGCCGAGTTTGATCTCCATACGCGCGGGGGCGTCGTGTCACGATTTACGCGAGGTGCGACTGGTGGAGCTCGAGCAACCGAACGGTTGGGTGCGCGTGCGCCTGCGCGGCGTCGACGATTCCTCCTATTTACGCGCGTATTTCATTCAAATCGCGGTGTTGGCGAATCATCAGAACGGTCGCGACACGCACGTGCGACAGATTAAGATTTTCGGGCCGAGGCGCGACCAGGCGCGCGCGCTCGGCCGCTCGCTCCAACTCGATTTCCAGTCGCCCGCTTTTTCGCAATACGCCGGCGTGCGGTAGGCGCGCCGAATCATAGCCTTAGCGCATTGTCGTAGCACTTTAGCCGCGCGCACCACCGCGATCGCGTCCCCGTCACGTACATCTCTCTCGCTATGGTTACAAAGTTTGTCTCAGTCTATTTCGCGTACGGCTCTCGTCCGAAATCGAAAACCATCGCCGCGTTCGCCGGGACCTCTGGATTTCTCGCGTACTTCGACCCCCCGTACATGGTCGGAATGATGTACGGATCCGGGTGCGCGTACGACTCCAGCGTCTTCTCCCCATCGCGCAGCGCCTTCTCGATCTCGCCGAGATCGCGAAGCGACGCGTTCGCCGCGAACGCCGACCGCACGCGATCCCGTTCGTCGTAAAAGATTCGTCGGTCGACGCACCACGACAGCACCGTTCGCAGCGTGTGCCTGCTCGAGCCGCGCGACGAAATCCGCGCCTTCGTCAGTCATCGCGCGTCGCGCGTCGCCCGCGCGCGTCGCCGCGCCTTCGTCGCGCGATCGTCTTAGGTCACGCGCTCGACCCGCGTCGTCGCGCGTCGTCGCGTCGCCCGTCGCGCGCGATCGAGCCCTCGCGCGCGCGCGATCGATCGTGCGCTCGCGCCGTCGCACCTGTACAGCCGTATGGCGCGCGTGCGCGCGGGAACCGCCGCCGCGCTCATCGCGATGCGTCGCGCAGTGCGGCCGCGGCACTCCGACGCGCACCGCACCGCGCTCGCACCGCTTCGCGCGCCGACGCGCGGCGCGCGCGCGCGCGTCACCGTCTTCGTTCGTCCGCCGCGCGCGCGCGCCGCGCGACGCCCCGAGTCGCGCGCACCGACCGCGCGCGCGCGCCGCCGCCGGAACGAACGCGCGGAACGAACCGCGATGGCGACGCGACGCGACGACGCCGCGAGGCCGCCGCGCGAGAACGTCATGGTGTTCGTCCGGAACTTGCCGTACGATTGCGACGACGACGCGCTGGAGGCGACGTTCGGGGAGCACTTCGGCCCGATCAAGGAGTGCTGGGTGGCGCGCGAGAAGGGTTCGACGACGCACCGCGGGTTCGGATACGTCAAGTTTGCCATCGCCGACGACGCGCGAGAGGCGTGCGAGAAGTCGGGAAAGGTTGAGATGGGAGGACGTAAATTGGCCATCGTCATGGCGAAGCGGAAAGAGGAGGGGGAGTCGGGAAAGAGATCGAAGACGACGGCGGAGGCGAGCGGAGGCGAGCGCGCGGAGGCGGAGGCGGAGGCGGAGGCGGAGAAGAAGAAACGGGAACGGAAGAGCGCGGACGCCGTGAAGAGGGAACGCGTGAAACGAAGCGCGGGGAGCGGTGCAATGGCGACGAACGCGGCGGTGCGCACGGTGGTGCTGGGCGGGGTGAGACTCGGCGGCGAGATCGAAGGCGTGGACGCGGAGGCGGCAAAGGAACTCGCGCGCGCGTGTGGGGAGGTGGAGACGATCACGGAGCCGTGTCCGGACGACGTGATGAAGTTAGCGAAGATTCGTGAGGATGGGTGCAAGCGCGGGGCGATGTTGGTGGTGTACAAGGATGAGGAAACGGCGCGAGAAGCCGTTTGGGCGTTGCACGGGAAATCGCCGAAGGCAAAGTCGCATCGGAGACGGAAGAGTAAAGACACGGACGCGAAAGACGCAGACGAGCCTAAAGAGTACATTTGGGCGCGTGCGCTCGGAGGTGAAGGTTCGAAGCCGAAGCAATGGCGCGTCATCGTTCGTAACTTGTCGTTCAAAGCGACGAAGGAATCGATTCGAGAAGCGCTGAGCGCCGCGGGCTTTGTTTGGGACATCAACGTGCCGACAGATTTCCATGACAAGCCCAAAGGCTTCGCATTCGTGACGTATACGTGTAAATCCGACGCGGACAAAGCGGTGAGCGATTGCAATGGGGTGGAAATCGCGGGTAGGCAAGTCGCCGTGGACATTGCGTTGGGGAAGTCCAAGTACCAAGCAGAGCAAAACGCGGCGGCAAAGACCGCGCCGGAGGTTGCTGAGGATGAACCGAAGACAAATGTTAGCCAGGACGACGATGATAGAGGCGACGATAGATCTAGCTCATCTTCGAGTGACGACGAGGACGAAGAAACTCAGGAGAAGAATATGATGTCTCGACTACTCGGCAAGGTCATCGCGGAAGCTGAGCCGGCGAGACCTGAGCGAAAACCGATCGCAGCAAAGAAACAAGTAGCACCGGATGTCAAAGCGTCGAATAGCAAGGACGGTCAGGATCCCGCGTGGCAAGGACGCAAGGGCGTCGATGCGGATTCAGGCGAGACGCCAGAAAACGTCACCGTATTCGTGCGGAATTTACCTCTCGAGGCGACGTGGCAACAGCTGAAGGAAAAGATGATGAAATTCGGTAAAGTAACGAGCTGCAGAGTCGTAAAGGATAAGACCACGGGCAAGCACACTGGAAACGCGTTCGTTGATTTCACCAATGCGAATTCTGCAAACGCCGCCGTTGAGGCGGGCGAAAGCGAAAGCGCCGGTATTTTCGTCGCAGGACGACCGATCACCGTCGCCCTCGCGCTTTCCAAGGCAGAAGCCGCTGACATGATGGCCCGACAGGGTGCGAAATATCGCAACGCGAACAAACACCGTGATAATAGAAATCTGTACTTGGCGCAGGAGGGCGACATTCACGAAGCGTCCGCAGCCGCTGACGGCGTGAGCAAGAGCGATATTGACAAGCGTCGACGATCGAACGAGGAGCGCCAGCTCAAGTTGAAGAATCCAAACTTTTTCATCTCGAGAACGCGTCTGTCGGTGCGGAATATTCCGCCGGAAATCGACTCAAAGACGTTGAAAAAGATGTTCATCGAAGCCGTGCAACAACGCGCGACGCAAGCCGTACCGAAGGTGTTGCACGCCAAGCTTCTGTACGATAATGAGAAGATGGATGAAAACGGCAAGCCTAGGAGTAAAGGTATGGGATTCATCGAGTTCACAGAGCACGAGCACGCGCTCACGGCGTTGCGAGCGTTGAACAATAATCCGAACGCGTTCTCTCGCGCTCGGCGCCCGATCGTCGAGTTCTCCATAGAAGACGCGCGAGCCGTGCGTAAGCTCGAACTCAAGGCGAAGCAGCGCGAGGGACAACAGAAAAGGGCTGCGAGTAAAGACGAGGACAAGCCTCGAGGCGCGGAGCAAGCGGCCAAACGCGTGGCCAAGAAGGAGAAAGCCGCGGGCGTCGCTCCAAAGCGGCCGCGCGACGACGCCAATCGGGCCCCAAAGCCCACATCCCGTGCCGACGCCGACGGCGACGCTAAACCGCGCGACAAACGCGGTACGAAACAGCAGCCCTCGAAACCCAGCGGAGGTGCGCCGAAGATGCTTCAGCGCGCCGCCGAGGCTAAGCGCGAAGACCGAAACGACGCGCGCCGCAAACGCGAGCGCGAGCCCGAATCCGTCAAGCCAAAGAAGAAGCCCCACGGCGCGGACAAGCGCGATCGCACTGACGACCTCATCGATCGATATTTCTCCGCGGACGCCAAGAAAGGCGGCGGAGGTCTCAAGGATTGGCTTTAACGCGCGTTCGGCTTTAGCCTTCCCGACGTCTTGTAGCAACCAACCCCAGAGAAACACTCGTTTCGACACACCCGCGCGCGCGGGCCGTCATGGCGCCCGCGCGCGCGCGCCTAAAACGCATTTTATGCGTTATCGGTGTCTGCTTCTTCGTCGCGCCGCGGCTGGCGCGCGGCGCGTCCACGAGCCTGTCCCGGTCGGAAATCGAAGCGCTCCGAGACGAAGTCAAAGAAATGTTCACCGACACGCTCGAGTCGTACAACGTCCACGCCTACCCCGCGGATGAGCTGAAGCCGATGTCTTGCGAGGGTGTAAACACGTTCGGCAGCGAATCGGGGTTCGCGGTGACGCTCATCGACGCCTTAGACGCGATGGTGGTGATGGGGAACAAGACGGCGTTCGAGCGCGGCGTTCGAGCGGTGATCGATAACACGAGATTCGACGTAGACGCGCACGTGAGCTTGTTTGAGATGAATATTAGAGTCCTCGGCGGACTACTGAGCGCGCATTTGCTGGCGAGCGATGAGGCGACGGGGTTTGGGATTGAGTGGTACGAGGACGAGTTGCTGGAGCTGGCGAACGATTTGGGTGAGGCGTTTCTTCCAGCGTTTGAGACGAAGACGGGCATACCGTATGGTGCGGTGAATTTGAAGTACGGTGTAGAAGTGAATGAGACGACCATTACGAGCACTGCTGCGGGAGGCTCGTTGATTTTAGAGTTTGGGACGTTGAGCGCGTTAACGGGGGATCCGCGATTTAGGCGGGTCGCCGAAGCCGCGTTGGAAGCGTTGTGGGATCACAGGAGTGACATAGGCTTAGTAGGTGCACATATTGATATCGAAACCGGACAGTGGACGCAAGCCGAGGCGAGCGTCGGGGCCGGAATCGACTCATTTTACGAGTACATGTTGAAGTCATACATTTTGTTTGGTAACGAAAGGCATTTGGAAATATTTGAAGAAGCGTACGCAGCGGTAGAGGCACACGTGCGGTTAGCACCGTGGTACGTCGAGGCCGGTATGATGACTGGACAGTTGATTAGCTCACGATATGACTCGTTGATGTCGTTCTGGCCCGGCTTACAGGCGCTGTATGGTGACATCGAAACCGCGACGACGACGCACGACGCGTTTTTCCAGGTGTGGAAACATTACGGTTTCACACCTGAAGGCTTTGACGTGCGGACGGGGGCGGCGATTCCAGGGCAAAAGCCGTATCCTCTGCGCCCAGAGCTCATCGAAAGCACGTATTTATTGTACAAGGCCACGGGCGACGTGACGTACATCGCCTGTGGTCGTGATTTTTTGGCGAGTTTGCGTTTGCTCAAGACGAATTGCGGTTACGCTCACATGGCGGACGTTTCGACGCAAAAGCTCGTGGACAAAATGGAAAGTTTCTTCTTATCGGAGACGTTGAAGTACTTATATTTACTCTTCGACGCGGCTTTAGATCGGGAGAACATCGTGGATGGCGGGCCGTATCCATATTTGTTCACCACAGAGGCGCACATTTTACCGCTCAAACCGGGCATTGGAGCGAGAGACAATCGCGGTCGACCGTTTCGAACGTTTTCATCCATTACGACGACGGCGGCGAAGAATACTGCGGCCTCACTCGTGCGATCGATCGTGCGTGGCGGATCCATGGTGATGAAAAATATGCGAGACGACGACGAGCCGGACAAGCGTACGCCGGACAAGTTTTGCTTGTATCACTCGCTACTTTGGCAAATCGGACTCAAGCCAGCGCCCGAGCGACCGCACAATTTAACGCAGCGCCTCGAAGGGCTCACGGGGCGCCCTGACGGCGTGCGCACGTTCATGAGCACTGTGCAGGAGTTTTTCGAACGCATGAAACGTCCAGATCACCGTCTCGCGGTGCGTCTTGGCTTGAGTTCGTTGGTGTCACACGAGGAGGATGTCATCGTGGCGAGCCGCTTGGCTGTCATGCTCGAGCGCACACACAAGTACTTACGCGAAGTATCTGATGAATATTTTGACGGTCGCATGTGTGCGTCCGTGCAAGAGTTTCGACTCATCGCCACGAGCGACACCGCCACGAACGACACCGTGGAGATCGTGTTCAAGACAAAGACTTCGTACCAGAAGGCGAGCGCGTGCGTGGGAAAGGCGCTCATCCGCGTGTTGGGGACGCTAATGCACTCATACGCCTACGACATCGGATCTGTGTACGATTGCGCGGTGTCGCAAACGACGTACATTCCGTACACAGACTTTGAGGATCCCAACGCGAGCGGCGACAACGTCGAGACAGACGACGAAGAAGAACGCGACTATGACGACGACGACGACGACGACGAATACGAGCCCGTAGTTACGGAGGATGACGTCCTTTAGGTCGTGCGACATGCGTGAGCTACTTGTGATATCGCGACGTTATACAAATACTTCTCTACAGACTACAGCGATCAACTCGCGTGCATTTCCTCCGTCGGCACCGCCAACAACTGCACCTCTTCCCCTCCGTCGACGTCCTCCGTCTCTTCGTTCCGTCCCGTCGTCGCCGGAAGCGTCTGCAAATCGCCGACGATGCTCGTCGGTAACAGACACGGCGCGAAATCGTGCGCCACCGCCCCTAAATTCGCCAATCGATTCACGTATCCCGGAACGCTCTTCCCCGTCAAAACTTTGACCATCGTTTCCGTAAACGTATTGCAATTCCGTTTCAACAAATCGTAGCTCGGTCCCGGAAAGTCGCGCCGCAGCGCCTCCAACGCGTCCGCGAACTGATCCTCCGTCAGCAGGCTCGTCCCGATCTCGATCGTCTCCCGATACTTCGCCGGGTGCGGCGCGCTCTTGGGCGCGATGTCGAACACGCCGGTGACGTTCGCGTCGTCGTGGTACCCGAACGCGTACTCCCGGTCGTAGATTTCCACCGCCGAGTGATGGATCCCGAGTCCGATTGGATACGCGAGGTCGTTGTAATTCGCGTTTAGATCGTACACGTGCACGCGCACGGTCGTCGTCGACGCCTCGGTGAATCGAGACGCCGTCGACGCGTCGTCGTCGCGCATGTCGAGCGCGCGCGGCGTCGCGATGTGACGCGGACGGGCCCGCCGCGCGCGTCAGTGCGCGACGCGCGCGCGGCGTCGCGGCGCCATGACGATACGGTGCGCGCGCGACGGCGTCCGGCGCGAAAGGTCTCGCGCGACGCGAACGCTCGACGCGACGTCGAACGACTGACGACGACGAACGATGGGGAATTCTTTGCGCGACGTAGATTCTTGCTGATGGTGAACAAGCAGGGACAGACGCGATTGGCGCAATACTTTGACTCGAATCTCACCGCGGACGAGCGGCGACAGCTGGAGGGAACGATCGTTCGAAGGTGCATCGCGCGCGGCGCGGATGAGTGCGCGTTCGTGGAGCATCGAGAGTACACGGTGATTTATAGACGGTACGCGAGCCTGTACTTCGTCGTCGGGTGCGAGGGAGAGGAAAACGAGCTCGCGATGTTGGAGTTCGTGCACGGCGTGGTGGAGACGTTGGACAGGCACTTTGGAAACGTGTGCGAATTAGATATCATGATGCATTTGGATAAGGTGTATTGCATGCTGGAGGAGATGGTGATGTGCGGGAACGTCGTGGAGACCAACAAACAGATTGTCATCGCGGAGGCGAGTAAGGCGATCGACGTGCAAAGGGATGGAGGTTTTCCGAAGTAGCTGTATTTCTAATTAATTGTGACTAGTGTTCTACAGTAGCGTACGTTACGCGTATTTCCCGCGCGCGTACGTCGTGATGCGCGGGGACGTATTCCCGCCGCGCGCTCGTCTGTGAAACAGACTCAGCGCCCCCGATTTGACAGCCATGAAGAGGATGAACGCAAACATGGAGAAAGTCCGCGCGCTCATCCAGAACACATCGTAAACGGTAAACACGTCTTCACCCGAATTCAGCGCCTTGCGCAATCGCGACGAGGCTTCGTTGCGCATGCTGGACGCGTCTAAGACGCTGGCGAGAAATTCCGCCTTCTTCGTAGCGGCGTTCAAGTCCGGTTGTCGCCGCTCGTCACTCGCCAAATAATACGAAGACAAGAATTCTGACACGTGAACTTCGTCCCACGAGTCTTCGCCGCCTGCGGTGCGCTCGTAGCAAGATGGACACAGCGACTTTGGCGGGAATTGCACCTTGGGATGCGACGGGTCGCTCTTGGCCAAAACGTCCCCCGTTCGAATATTGACTTCGTTGGGGATCTCCTTCGCGTCCTCCGCCGCCAAGCGCGCGTTCACGATGTTGTGCGCCTTCCATAACCACATCGACGCACCATCCGTGCGTTGGATGAAATCACCGAACCCAGTCGCTGGGCTCTCGATGAGCGATAAAAAGTGCGTCCGACACTCTTCGCACGGAAAAAAATGCCGCACCCATCCCTCGATGGCGTGAATGAATTCCATGTTTGTGATCGACGATTCCGGAACACGAACCGCCAGGGAGTGCAAGAGCATCCATACTCCGCACGTGTATCCCCGCAAGCCCGCAACGCTGCCGGCGCACTCGACCCATTGCGGGACGATGGTGACGTCTTCGCCTCGCGGCTTGCCGCAAACTCGAACATCCAGCGTGAGCGCCGCGCGAATCATTCCCGTCGTGGCACGTCCATCCTTTGGCCACTTGTCATCGAGCGTGGTCAGCAAATTCGTCAAACCGCGGTGGCAAGTCTCGATGGGATGCGTCTCGCTCGCGAACGCGAGAAAGCTCTCGAACGCCTGCCGTGCCTCGGGCGAGGACACGAAGACGGCTTCCGACGTCATCTGCGCGTACATCTCGATCGTCGCGCGTTCTAAATCCGCTACGTTCGCGAATTTCGTCCACGTCACCTTGCTCCCATCTCTACTCGTCGCCTCTTCTCGCCCCCGGCGCGTGATGAGACGTTCCTCGTCGCTCCTCCGCGCGTTCTCCACCGCCCTCGCACCCGCGCCTCGCGTCGCGTACGTCGTCCCCAATTCATCATCCACCCACTTCACCACTTCCGCCGCGACGTTCGTCCGCGTAAACTTCTTTAACTTATCCATCTCCCGCCGCGCGAACGCGCCCGGTTCGCCCAGCAACACCGTCGGATACGACGTCGCGCCGAACGTCTTACACATCGCTCCCTCCTTCGTGCAATCCACCGCGTACGCCGCGACGCGATCCTTTATCGCATTCGCCGCTTCCGCGAACTCCGGCGCGAAGTGTTGACAGGCTCCGCACCACGGCATGTAAAACTCGACCACCGCCGCGTCGTCGTCGGCGCGCGCGTCGCCGCCGCCTCGCGCCGTTCCCAGCGTCCCGAGCGTCGCCATCGTCAGCGCGCGCACGTCGCCGCGCGGTGCCGCGGGAGAGACGCGCGCGGTCGTTTCCGAGCGTTCGCGCGGGAGCGCGCGCGCGCGCGTCGTCGTCGCGCGCGCGAGCAAGGCGACCGAGACGCAGATCATCGTGATCGCGATCGACGCGCGCGCGGCGCGTTCGCGCGCGCGCGATCGACCGCGCGGCATGTCGCGCGCGCGACGAGCGTCACTACTATATGTTACAACGACGGCGTCACTCTCGCGCGTCGCGCGCGGCTCTGACGCGCGCCGCGCGCGCGACGGCGCTCAGCGCCGCCCTGGCGCCGAATATAAACGTGCGACCGCCCGCGACCGGCAGCGACGCGCTCGACGCCGCGGCGTCGCGCACGCGCTTCGCCGGCGCGCGCAGCGCGTCGCGCATGGTCGACGCCGCGCGCGCGCGCGCGTCCCTCACCGCGCGCGTCTCGTCTTCGTCTTCGTCTTCGCGTCCCGTCAAATACGCCGCCAACGCCGCGGCGCTCACCGCGAAATCCTCGCCCCCGACCGTCGCGCCCTCGTCCACGATCGTCGTCGGCACCTCAAACTTTCCTCCCCGCTCGACGAACTCGACGTCGTACCCCGCGCTCGTCGCGAGCAGCGCCAGCGCCGCCGGCGGCGCCGCGTCCACCGCCGGCATGTCCCGCGCCACCTCGCTCACCGCCATCGCCGCCCGCAGCGCGTCCTCCGCGCTCTCGAAGCACACGAACGCGTTCGTCGCGCGCGTCGCCGTGCGTCGCGACGTCGTGTACACGGCCTCGCGCTCGGGGTCGTCGAGGTCGAACACGAGCAGATGAATCGCGTCGAGCGACTCCCACGCCGCGCGCGCGTCGCCGTCGCGGCGCGTCGCGCGCGCCGAGCGACGACCGCGCGCGCCGTGTCGCGACGGCGCGCGCCGAGCGACGATCGCGCGCGGCGTCGCGCGGCGCGACATGGCGCGTCGCGCGATGCCGGCGCGAATCGTTCGGATTGATGCTCGACGCACGGCAGTGCGCGACGCGGCGCGCTCGGCCGCGTCGCGATGAGCGTCGACCCGGTGCTCGTGGTGTACGGCGTCGTCGTCGCGCGCGCGGTGTACGATCGCTACGGCGCGCGCATCGCGAGCGAGTACGACGTGCTGCAGCGACGGTTGCGACGATTTTCGCGACGCGTCGCGCGCGCGGCGAACGGCGCGGTGGCGAAGGCCGCGGGCGCGCGCGACGTGGAGAGCGCGCTGCGAGATCTGGGGGACGTGAACGCGGCGCTGGCGCGGTTGGCGACGGCGCTGGGATTGGGGACGGATGGAGGCCGCGCGCGGTTTCGGGCGGCGCTCTCGTACGACGAGGGAAAGTGCCCGCGGTGGGCGCCGACGTTCGCGAGGAAGGCGTTGGCGGAGTGCGGGGTGGACTTTGAGGCGGTCGGCGTCGATCGCGAGACGGACGCGCGCGAGGGTGGGTCGGGAGGGCGATGGCGACGCGCGGCGTACGGGTACGTCGCCGAGCCGCGGCGACGAGGCGAAGACGGGACGAGCGGCGAGGGGGAAATCGTCGCGGACGAGGGCGGCGTCGACGGCGAAAACGGCGAGACGAGCGACGAGGACGGGTTCGAGATCGTGCACGTCATTCGTCGGGCGACGTTCGAGGAGTTTTATGGTTCGTTAAAGCCGACTATTCAACAGCTGGCGATTGATTTGGACGCCGAGCGCCGCGCGGCGAATCGCGCGGCGACGGCGTCTTCGTCCGACGGCGTCGACGCCGCGGGCGAAGGCGAGGACGCGGAGTGTTCGATATGCATGGACAACAAGCTTCAAGTCGTCGTCAATTGCGGACACGCGTTTTGCGACGAGTGCCACGCGCGTTGGCTTCGAGTCTCCATGACGTGCCCGATCTGTCGAGAAGTCCTACCGCGCGAGCTCGACGACGAATCCGACGCCTCTTTCGCGCTCGTCGATTTCGACGACGTTCGCGACGCCGTCGCGCTCGCGGCGCGCGCCAACCGTCGCCTTCTCGCCGACATCGCCGACGACTGGCGCGTGGAGACGCGAGACGTCGCCCCCACCGAGGACGAAATCGACGACGATTTGCGTCGTCGCGCCTCCCGTCTCGCCGCTCGCATCGACGCCCTTCCCGCCGTCGCCGAGCGCGACGACGCCTTCGCGCGTTTGCGCGCGCGCTCGCTCGTTCGAGCGCGAATTCGTGACTTCGCCGCCTTCGCCGCGGGTGCCTAGATTCCGCGCGACGCGTTGTAACGAGCATCATCACATCATCATTCAATCGCGCGTCACTTCGCGAGCGTCGCGAATCGCCATGCCGCTCGCGACGACCGCGCGCGCGTGATCGCGACGACGACGATGCCGAGCGACGTCGCGCTCGACGCGGACGACGACGCGCTCGCCGCGCTCGACGTGAACGCGGCGATCCGCGCCGCGCGCGACGCCGACGACGACGCGCGACGACGCGCGACGGCGACGACGACGGCGACGACGACGACGGACGCGCGGTGCGTCGCGCCGACGCGCGCGCGCGCGCGACCGCACGTGTGGATCGACGTCGTCGGCGACGAGGGGGCGATCGTGTCGTGCTCGCGCGAACGGCTGCGACACGGCTTCGCGGGGACGCTGGCGGAGGCGGCGGGCGCGGGGATCGGAGACGTCGCGCCGACGACGCCGACGAGCGACGACGCGGGGGCGGCGTGGAGGGTGAAAATGACGGCGCTGAAGCGCGTGTACGACGGGCTGTGCGCGATGGACGCGTTCGAGCGAGGGTATCGGCAGGGAACGCGGCGAACGGCGCCGATCGGAACGCCGCCGCCGCAGACGGTGGAGTATTTGAGTCGTGGACCGGGGTATCGCGGACGCGATCGGGGTGGGGATGAGATCGATGAGGAGAACGATGTGGACGCGGTGTACGAAAAAATCGCGCCGAGGATTCGCGAGGCGCTGTATTCGTTTCAAGAGGAGGGCGTGCGGTTCGCGTTGCGCCGGCGAGGCAGGGCGCTCATCGCGGATCAAATGGGCGTGGGGAAGACGCTTCAGGCGATCGCGATCGCGGACGCGTACAGGGACGCTGGACCGTTACTGTGCGTCGTTCCGGCGGCGATGCGGTTCGTGTGGGCGGACGAACTCGAGCGATGGTTGACGGATATGACGCCGCGACAGTTGAGCGTCATCTTCGGCAGTTCGGACAAGTTTATGCTCGACAAGCTCGCGGCGGAGAGCAAGACGGCGAAGACGTGGACGGGAGGGCGACGGGTCGTCGTCACGTCGTATCACATGCTCGCGCCGCTCTTAGAAGAATTCTTAGCCGTAAAGTGGGGATGCGTGATCGCGGACGAGAGCCACACGATGCACGTGAGCAAAAAGTACGGCGGCGACGAGACGAAGCTCACGGACGCGGCGTGGCGATTGATTAAGCGCGCCAAGTACGCCGTGCTCACCACCGGGACGCCGTCCCTCACGAAACCCTTTGACATGTTTTACCAGATCGACGCGCTGCGGCCGGGGATGTTGGGCAAAAAGTGGGACTTCGCCGAGCACTACTGCGACATTCAATTCGATCAAAAAGGACGATCGGACGTCTCCGGCGGTTCGCGTTTACTCGAGCTCCGCACGTTGCTCACGCACACGACGATGGTCCGTCGATTGAAACGCGACGTCATGCGCGACTTGCCGCCGAAACGTCGGCAAGTGGTGCCGATCGACATCACGCAATCGATCGCCCGCGTGGGCGGGCCGAAAATTTGGTCGAAAATCGCAAAGGTGGCGCGCGCGCCGCGAGACGACTTGCGCTACGACGACGGCGAGGACGACGATGCGGGGAATATTTTAGAAGAGGACGACGAACAGGACGACATAGAGTACGTGCTGAATCAGAAAATAGGCGAGCTCGAGCGGGGCAAGCGCGTGAGTGTGTCGCAAATCGTCGGCATGCTCAAAGTCGAGCCGATCGTCGAGTGGTTGGAGAGCGGCGTGCTCAAGGATGACTCGATGCAATTCGTCATCTTCGCCCATCATCAAGCCGTTCTCGACGCGCTCGAGCGCGAAGTTTGCGTCAGAATCCAAAACCAGAATCGTGGCTCATACGTTCGCATCGACGGTTCGACACCTTCGGACGAGCGCAAGGTGTTGGTGGACAAGTTTCGCGAAGGCGCGCAGACGCGCGAAGACGGCGTCGTCGGCGTACGCGTCGCGTTGCTCTCCGTTAAAGCAGCTGGGACCGGATTAGATTTCTCCACCGCATCGTGTGTGATTTTTGCCGAATTGCCGGACGACGCGTCTTTGCTGGAACAAGCCGAGGATCGCGCGCATAGGCGAGGGAACGACAGCGGCGTCAACGTTTACTTTCTTTGCGCGCGAGGCGGCGCGTGCGCGCACGACGAAGACAGATGGGCGCGTCTAGAAAGTCAATTGGATCTGTGCAGAGAAGCTTTGGACGGGGATGGAGAACGCGTGGGTTTGAACGTCGAGGCGTACGGGACGCAAATAGAACTCGAGGCGACGAGAAAGAGTGCGTTTTCCGTCGCCACGACGTCCAAATCCGTCGCGACGGAGGTCGTCGCGGATGCGCTCGAATCCGCGCCCGAAATGAAGACGGAGGAATGTCCGATGTGGTTTGAAGTCAGCGCTACGAGTGGACGACTGCATTTGCACGGGAAAGCGGATGGGAGCGCTCCGCTCGGTGCGAGCGTGAGTCGGTCTCAGCTCACACGCGCTCGCTTGTCGGCCAAGTACGCGAAGGAGCTTCCCGAGCCGCTCGCGAGCGATCCCATCGCCTTTGCCGCCGCCGTGGATTTCTCCAATACCTGGAACGCGATGACTGCGCGTGATCGTAACTCGATACTCGCCAGGCAACAGCCAGCGCGCGCGCACGAACTCAACGAGCTCGCCGAGGCGCTCAACTCCAAAACCGCCGCCGCCACGTCCGCCACCGGATCCACGACTCGACATGGGCGATTAGTGCCGTTACCGAAGGAGGCCGATTGGTGCACGATTGTCGTAACCGACATCGCGAAGGCGGGTAGGAAGTACGAGATGCGCGTGCCATGTCGATTCGCCGAGGGAACGTCCCGGCGTACGTTGCTGTGCTTGCACTGCGTGAGCGACATAGATCGAATCACGACGGATGTCGCGAGACGCGTTGACTTGTTTTGCGGCGAAGAGTGCATGCGCGTGTACGATCAAGGTTCGAGCGCATCGGCGCTTCGTCGCGCGCTCTTCGCCCTCGAGCGAGGCGTGTGCGTCGAGTGTAAACTCGATTGCGATGCGCTCGTGAAGAAGGTACGCGTGCACAGAAAGCGAAGCAAACGCGTGGCTGAAATCTTGCGATTCGCGCCCGCGTTCGGCGAGCGAGGAAGCAAGAGTTATCTCAACAGACTCGCCGAGAAGCCCTCCGGCGGACGCGCGTGGGAGTGCGATCACAAAATCGCCGTCTTCGAGGGCGGCGGCACGTGCGCCGTGGAAAACGCGCAGACGCTCTGCGTGATTTGCCACGCCAAGAAAACCAAGGCGCAAGCTAAGCAACGCGCGGCCAAACGCAAGCGCGTCGCCGACGCCGCATCTATCCGACGCTTCCTTCCCTCCGTCACCGCCCTGCCCGATTCTTCCGACAGCGATTGCGTCGTCGAAGACGCCGGCGACCTTCTCCCGACGACGACCTCGCGCGTCGTCGCTCGATCCCATCCCTTCGTCATCATCGCCTCGTCCGACGACGACGTCGACGTCGACGTCGACGTCGACGATTCAAATCTCAACCCTTGCTTCGCGCATCCTTCGCGCGCGACGCCGTCGCCGTCTTTGTAATTCACCCTCGCCGTCTCGCGCGTTCGCGCCTCGTCGCCGCGTCTCGCCGCGATCGATCGTCCCTCGCGTCTCGTCACACCGCGCCTCCTCGTCGACCCGCGTCGAGTCGCTCGACGCCTCGATCGAAGACCGGACGAAGCGGTCATGCGCGAAGACGATGCCGAGCCCGAGCGCGCGCTCGGTCGCGTGCGCAAGGTCTCCGGCCCCGTCGTCGTCGCCGATAACATGTACGGCGCGGCGATGTACGAACTCGTCCGCGTCGGCGGCGACGCGCTGGTCGGTGAGATCATCCGGCTCGAGCGCGACACGGCCACGATCCAGTGCTACGAAGAGACGAGCGGGCTCGCGGTCGGTGACCCGGTGGAGCGCACGAGACAGCCGCTGAGCGTGGATTTGGGACCGGGGGCGCTGGAAAACATCTTCGACGGGATTCAGCGACCGCTGAACGCGATCGCGGCGATGTGCGGCGATTGCTTCATACCGCGAGGAGTGAACGTGCCGGCGCTGGACGCGTCGAAGACGTGGGAGTTCGTGAGCGGGAGGAGCGGGGTGAAGGCGGGCGATCACGTGAGCGGCGGCGATATATACGCGACGGTGCAAGAGAACGCGTTGATCGAACATCGGTTGATGGTGCCGCCGAACGCGAAGGGAAAGGTGACGTGGATCGCGCCGGATGGAGAATATAGCATCGATGAGAAGGTGATCGAGATCGAGTTCGGGGGAGTGGTGAAGGAGTTTTCGATGAAGCAACAGTGGCCGGTGCGAGCGCCGAGGCCGGTGGCGGAGAAGTTGATGGCGGATCATCCGTTGTTGACGGGACAGCGCGTGCTCGATGTGATGTTTCCGAGCGTGCGAGGGGGGACTTGTGCGATTCCCGGCGCGTTCGGGTGCGGGAAGACTGTTATTTCTCAGGCGTTGTCGAAGTATTCCAACTCTGACGGGATTATTTACGTTGGATGCGGCGAACGCGGGAACGAAATGGCGGAAGTTTTGTACGATTTCCCCGAGCTCACGATGACTATGCCGGACGGACGCGAGGAATCAATCATGAAGCGTACGACTCTGGTGGCGAACACGTCAAACATGCCCGTCGCCGCGCGCGAAGCGAGTATTTACACGGGCATCACGCTCGCCGAATACTTTCGCGATCAAGGGTACAACTTTTCCATGATGGCTGACTCTACTTCGCGCTGGGCCGAGGCGTTGCGTGAAATCTCCGGTCGTCTCGCGGAAATGCCCGCGGATAGCGGATATCCCGCTTACCTCGGCGCTCGACTGGCGTCCTTCTACGAGCGCGCCGGTCGCGTGCGATGCCTCGGCAGCCCGAATCGCGAGGGCTCCGTCACCGTCGTCGGCGCCGTGTCCCCCCCCGGTGGAGACTTCTCCGACCCCGTCACCTCGGCCACGCTCGGTATCGTGCAGGTATTCTGGGGTTTGGATAAAAAACTCGCGCAGCGCAAGCACTTTCCTTCGGTGAACTGGTTGATTTCGTACTCCAAGTACACCAACGCGTTGGAGCCGTTTTACGAAAAGACGGATCCAGAGTTTGTGCAATTGCGCGTCGTCGCGCGCGAGGTGTTGCAAAAGGAGGACGAACTGAACGAAATCGTGCAGTTGGTCGGTAAGGATTCGTTGGCGGAGACGGATAAGGTTGTCTTGGAGACGGCAAAATTCTTAAAGGAGGACTTCTTGCAGCAAAACTCCTTCACGGCGTACGACAAGTATTGCCCCTTTTACAAATCCATCGGCATGTTGCGAAACATGATTCGTTTCCACACGCTCGCCACGGCCGCCGTCGAGCGCGCGGCAACGACGAGCGATGGGCCGAAGATTACGTTTAACGTCATTCGAGCGCGCATGAGCGAGCTCATGTATCGCATCGCGAGCATGAAGTTTGAAGATCCGGTGGACGGCGAAGACGCGATTCGCGCTCGCTTCGCCGAGCTCGAAGACGACATCGTGTCCGCCTTCCGCGCGCTCGAGGACGAGTTCCGATGATCGATGATAATTACATTAGAACCAGGATTGATACAGTAACACTACATTAGAAGACGATCGATCGCCCGCGCGACGAAATCCGTCACGACGTCTGCGTCGCGCCTATCGCGAACAAATCCTCGCGCAACGACCTCGACATCGCCTCAAACTCCTCGTCCGAAACGCACGCGCGCAGCGCGGACGCGTCGTCGACGACCCACGCGTCGGTGTCGACCCACGACTTGCACCCCCCGTACCGCTCGTCGTCGGGATCGATCGTCAGCCCCTCCCGCGCCTCGTAGCATCGAACCTCCAAAATCACCAACGGCGCGTCCGGTTTCCAATTCGCCCGCCGCGCGAACAAATCTTCCGGCCAGCCCGATCGCGCGCTGAGGACCCTCAGCGCCTTCGGCGCGTCCTCCGCGCGCACCTCAAACGTTCCCGTCGCCGCCGCGAGCGCGTCCAGCGCCTTCGGCGCGCTCGCCGTCCCCGCCGCGAGCGCGTACGCCGATAGATCCGCGTGAAACGCCGTCGGAAACAACCAGAACGCGTCCGCGCGCAGCTCGAACCCGCGCGCGTCGCGGAGGCCTCCCTTGCGCGCGAGCGCGATTTGTTCGCCGCGTCGCAGCGCGTCGACGACGAACGCCCACTCCTTCAGCGCGACGTCCACGCGCTCGACCGCGCGCCGCGGCGCCGGACCGCGGTCGACGCGACGCGACGCGCGCGACGCGCGAGGCGGGACGCGCGCGCCCAGCGCGCGGCACATCGCGACGCGAAGTGATGCCGAACGACGCCCTGTTCGATTGGCTGCGACGCACCGCGGGCGCGGACGTCGCCGACGCGAGCGATCTGTACGACGGAAAGGTACTCCTCGACGCGCTCGCGCGCGCGACGGGCGCGGAGGAGGCGCGCGCGGCGCGCGCGGACGAGGATTTGATTCAAATCTTGGGGCGACAGCTGCGCCGCGCGGGCGTGTTCGATGGCTCGGACGCGCTGCGCGCGCGCGACGCGCGAGGAACGATGCGGGTGGTGCGAGAAATATATGCGGAGAGTCTGCGGCGACGAGTGGCGGCGTTCGCTGTGGACGCGGCGAGGGACGAGGGGGCGAGATTCGGGGACGCGACGCCGTCGCCGTCGAGACGACGCGACGAAGACGAAGACGAAGACGAAGACGAAGACGAAGAGGAGGAAGGACGAGATTTGCTCGGCGCGTTTGAGATCGAAGGTGATGACGTTGACGCGGGTGCGTTCGACGAGGACGTGGATGAGTTGGATTTAACGGAGGATTGGCGGGCGTTGGAATCGCCCGCGGCGAAATCGACGAAGGCGCGAGTCGACGCCGGGTTCGTCAAGGCTTCGGATATGTTGCAGGAGTTGAGTTTAAACGCGCTCGATGAAGATGTGTGTGATGATTTCGGTAGCGATGCGTACTGTCGCGGCACGCGCGCGGCGTCGCGGGAGACGAAGACGCTGACGAGAACGCCGCCGCCGGTGCCGAAAGCGCTTCGCTTGATTCCGTCCCCGTCCGCGAAACCGGTGAAGTGGGACGTCGTGTTCGACGAACCGAAACCATCGGGGCGCGTGCCGACCTGGTTTCCCGGTCGCAATGCGCGGCTGATGGCGTCGACGTCGTCGAGTGAGACGTCGCCGCCGTCGAAGCCCATCGCGGTGTCGTGGTTCGGCGAACGCGACGACGACGGCGACGACGCGGCGAGTCTGCAACGCGCGGCGCAAAGACGCGGACGTTTGGCGTCGTCGCTGTCGCCCGTCGCGCGTCGCGGGGCTTCGTCTCCCGAACGCCGTAGAAGCGATATCGGCGTCGCCGCGTGCTACGTTCCCGCGCGCGCGCCTTCGAACAAGCGCCTCATTCGCAACGCGCTTCGCGTGCTCGTCGGGCCGCCCGATCGCGATGATTACGTCGCCGCCGTGCGTGCGATTGACAAATGCGAGTTCCCATCGGTGGTTCTGTTGCTGAAAGGATCGGCCGAAGTCGCGCCGCGAAAGTTGCGAGGCGTGTACGCCGTCGTCGACGAGGACACGCTGAAACGCATCCACGGCTCTGGACCAGAATACGTCGCCGGTTCGTCCGTTTTGGCGTCGCTCAAATTCGACACGGCGACGATGAGCTTCGCACCGCTCGCGAGTCGCGCGATCACGCCCACCGTCGCGGCGATTAGCTTGACGCGCGCTAAATAGAAATAATAATCGCTACGAAGTCGATATTGCAACGTCGCTCACCAACCGAGCAAAAGCGGAAACATCCCTAGCAGACATCCCACGGTGACCCCCCCCGTGGCGCCCGCGACTTTGGCCCATCGCACCGCCGCCGTCATTCGCTGCGCCTGGGTCAAATTCTGCGGCGCCTGGAACCCCAACCGCTCGGCGAAGGTTTCGATCTTGCTCGACAACCCGATCCCCACGACGTCGCTCACCGCGTTCCCGAACCCCGCCGCCGCCATCGTGCTCAGCCCCAACCCCACCCCGAGCGCCGTCTCGATCGACTCCCCCGCCATGATCATCACCGCGTTATCGCACAGCCCGAACCCCACGAACGGCACCGCCTGACTCAGCGCCACCGCTCGCAACTGCGCCGCCGTCGCGCTCGCCGTCGCGCTCGCCTCCTCCCGCCCCACCGACGCCGCGTCCCGCCGTTCGTCGCGACTCAGCGCCATCAAAAATTCCTTCTTATCCAAAACCCCGTCCCCGTTCGCGTCCGCGTCCTCGAACGCGCGATCGAGCGTCCCCGCGCTCGCGAGCGTCGCCATCACCGCGTCCCGCGTCGCCGCGTCCTCCGCCACCAACGTCCTCACCGCCCGCGCGCGCGCCTCCGGCGCCATCGCTCGCAGCGCCCGCACCACCGCGCGCTCGTCCGAACGCGCCGTCGCGCCCTGCGTCCGCCATCGCCGCTCGACGCGATGCGGCTCGAGCGCGCGATGATTTCGTCCGACGTCTTCGCCGCGCCGTCGCGCGTCGCGCGCGCCGCCGCATCGCGCGCCGCGCTCGAGCGCGTCGCCGACCATCGCGACCGACCGCGCGAGCGGTCTCGCGACGCGACGCGACGACATGCGACGCGACGCGCGCGCGAATGATGATCGCCGAGGCATCACATCGCGACGCGACGCGACGCGAATCGACGACGCGACGGCGCGCGCGAACGCGCGCGCGCGCGAAGGCACGAACGCGCGCGCGCATGGCGCGCGGACTGAGCCGCGAGCTGGCGAAGGAGAAGGCGCAAAAGAAGCAAGGGAAAAACGCGTCCAAGGGCAACAAGGAGGATTTGACGCCGGCGCAGCGCGCGGAGCGAGACGCGAAGACGCTGCGCGAGAAGACGGCGAGGAAGGAGGCGGAGCGCGCGGCGCTCGCGGCGAGCGGAGAGGCGGGCGCGGCGGCGGTGAAGGCGGAGGAGGCGAAGAAGGCGGCGATGCGGGCGAAACAGAGGGAAAATAAATTGGCGGCGGCGAATCCGTTGTTGGCGAAGAAGCGAGGGTGACGCGCGAGGGCGAGAGCGAGGGAGACGGACGGCGCGAGCGAGACGGCGTGGATCGGTGATGGGCGCGGTGAAGAAGGCGGCGAAAAGGGATGATCGATCGGGGACGAGAGGGACGCGCGGATGCGTGGATTTTTTATGTCAGCGCGAGTGTAACGCCAACGCCACAACGAGACTCGCGGAACGATGAAACGCGCGCGCGCGACGACGAAGAACGAGAACGACGAGACGAACGCGACGACGACGACGCGCGCGGCGCTCACGCTCGAGGCGGAAAAGTTACGCGTGGAGGCGGAGAACGCGAGGCTGAAAGCGGAACTCGAGGACGCCGCGAGCGACGCGGCGAAGCGCGCGCGCTCCGCGGAGCGCGCGGAACGGCGCGTCGTCGAGCGCGACGCCACGATACGCGCGCTCGAGCAGCGCATTCGGGAACTCCAGGCCGAACTCAAGGCTTCCGTGGAGCTGAAAGATGAATACGCGCGCGCGCTCGACGCGCGCGTCGGCGAAGTCGACGCGTTGATCCGCGTGGACTCGGACGCGGACGCCGAGACGCTCCGCGAACGCGTCGACGAGGGACTCCTGCGCGCCGCCAACGAGCTCGTGCACGTCAAACGCGAGTGCGAAACGTTTCGCGCGGCGCATCGCCGTCTCGAAAAAGTCATCGAGCTCGTCGATCTCGACGTGTCCCGCGTCAAGGACAACGTCGCGGCGGCTGAAAAGGCGCTCGCCGACAAATCCGACGAGACGCGAGCGCACGCGGAACGCATCGCCGACATGGAGCGCGAGCTCACCGACGGCGTCGCTCTCGTCGCGCGCTGTCGCGAGCGCGAGTCCGATCGCGAACGCGAAATATCAGCCCTTCGCAGGGCGCTCGCGGCGTCTCGCGCGCAAACCAGGCGCTTAGAAACCGAATTAGACGCCGCCGCCGTGTAGCTCGCCAGTCGCCCTCGCCATAATTCGCCTCGCGATCGCCATGACGACGAATGCGGCGTCCACGGATTGGTGGACGTCGCTCCAGGAGACCGTCGCGTCGTACGCGCCCGCCTTCGGCACCGCGAGCGCGTCCGGCACCGCGAGCGCGTCCACGACGACGCTCAGCGACGAGGATTATCGCAGGCGCATGATTACGAAGATGGACTCATCCATGCGCACGAAATACGGCCAAGGCGCGACGTATAACTTCAAACTCGTCCTGCGCGGCGACGTGGCGACGGGAAAGTCGACCCTTCTTCGACGCCTGCGCGGAGGGACGTTCGTGGCGGCGTATGAGACGACGAAGGAGATAAAAACGGCGCACGTGAGCTGGCGAGCGAAATCGTGTCCGGAGGACGTCGTGGCGTTGGAGGTTTGGGACGTCGTGGATAAGGCACCGAAGCGAGACGTGAGCGATAATTTGACGCTGGCGAAGAAGGCGAGCGCGGCGGGGAGCGGAGCGCACACGTTTCCGTTGGATGCGACGGTGATGGATGTGTATCGAGGCGCGCACGCGTGTTGCGTGTTGGTGGATCCGAGCAAGCGATGGACGTTTGAGTACGCGATGCGAGAGCTTGAGAAGTTACCGAAACACATTCCGAGCGCGTTGATCATGAACTTTAGGGATTATCCGGATGAGAAGCGAGGTTTGAGCGTGGGTGAGGTGGAGGCGGCGTTGGAGGACGCGTTCGGCGATAGGCCGTTTACGCCAGTGGTGATCGAGACGTCGTTGTTGAATTGTTACGGTTTGAGCGCGGTGTCGACGTTTTTGCACGTGCCGTTTCTATGTCTGAAACGCATGACGTTGGAACAGGCGTTGACGCTGAACACGACGGCGACGGTGCAGGCGCAAGAGGCTTTGGAAAAGATTAAAGACGCTTCGTACGACGCGTACACTCGCAAGCTCGGGATTCATCAGCCAACGCCCGAGGAGCAGGAGGCGAAGGAAAAGGCAGAGAACGGTGAGGGGGGTGCGGTGAAAGCACCCGAAGAGAGTTCATTTAGTTGGAGCAAGCTGAGCAACATGACGGTCGGGGAAATTCCTCTCGTCGTCGCCGGCGCCGCGCTCTCTTCCACGGCTTCGGCGGTGTCCAACATCGCGCGAAAGACGCCCGCCGAGCTATCGCAAGATTTAGCCAACAATTTGAAAACTTTTGCCACACTCGGCGGCAAGTCCGCCGAATCGGACGGAAAGAACCCGGACGAGCCACAACTCCCCCCGCAGTTTAGCCATCTAGGACCGGGCGGCGTCGAGCGCTCGGCGTTCGGCGGCCGAGACATCGCCGACGAGGACAAAGCCGCGATCGAGGCCATGGTGCAAAAGAAGGGTGGCGGCGATGACCATTGGCTCGACGACGACGAGGAGGGTGGTGATGATGAGAACGATGGGTACGAGGACGAGGAGGACGCGGGACGCGACGTCGCGATGAAGATGGACGGATGGGATGACGACGACGACGACGACAGCGACGGCGAAGTCGACGCGGAATCGCCCGCACACTTTATTCGTCAGATTAGCAAAGACGATCCTTTTTTCGGGAAGTCGGACGAGAAACCGAAGAACGGAAACGGGAAATCAAAACCGCCGACGTCGCCGTCCGCAGTCGATCTCGATCCCGAGCGTCTCGCCGCTGCGTTCGACGCGACGCCGAGCGCGGATGAGTACGAAAAAGTTGAAGATCCGCTCGGATTGGCGCTCGCGCGCTCGGCGACGATGAGCTCGAGCGAGATGCTCTCGGGTAGCGAGGGTAAGAAGAAGAAGAAGGAAAAAAAGGCAAAAAAGGAAAAGAAAGAGAAAAAGGGTGAAAAAAGCGCGAGTAAGTCAAAGTCTGGCAAATCTATGCGTGACTGGGACGAAAGCGACTAAAATGATGTTGTAATTCTATTCTCAATACTTCTAAGTCTACTGCACGACGCAACGCGACGACGAAGAGTCCACGCCAACAAAAGTTTCATCCACGTCGTATCGTTGAGGGGTGAAATACGATTCGCGATTCACGTACCACACCACCGAGAAACGATCGCCACTGTATCCGCGAACCCAGTGCACGGATCTGCCGTCGAATCTCGCCAAACGCTCGCGCGTATCAATCATCCAGCGCGTCTTTCCGTCCTTGCTTTCTACGCATAACTCACCACCACCGGTAAAAGTGCCGAAAGACATCGAGTACTGATGAGATTTGTCATCCTTGTCCAAGTGCGCCGAGGAGATGAAATTTTTCGTTATCGCTAGGCTATCGTAGGGGAACGTCTCGTCGACGGTTCGCATCAATCTCTCGCACGCATCCTTGAGTTTGGCGTACGGATCATTCGGCGACAATTCACGCTTCAAAACTATGTAGCCATCACTTTTCACGCCGCGGCGATGCGAACGCGCCGGCCACTTCGATCGAAGGAGTTCATCCTTCAAGCGCTGCGTCGCGGCGCTGTCCACCGCGACGCCTCGAAGGTTGACGTACGACGCCGCCTCGTTCGACGCCACCGCTTCATCGATGAGAGCTGCGTGTGTCATGCCGCGCGCCAGCGCGCGCTGTTCCAAGTCTTTTGCCGTCCACGCCATGAAAATCTCTCTCGCGGGCGGGTGCTCTCCGGGAGGCAACGCGCGAGCGGGAGGAGCAACTGCCGCCGGCGCAGCTTTCGCATCATTCATCTTGTTCTTATACGCCGCGGGCCTCGCCTTCAGTACGCTCGTGACTCCATCTTTCAACGTCACACGCACTTCATTCATAGCCGCCTGGAGCACGCGCGCCTCATCCGCGTCTCTGCACTGTAAAAACGCAAACGCTTTCCACTCTCCATTGACTTTATAACCCCTACGCTTTATGAACTTCACCTGCGGCTGTGGCAAGTCTGAGTTATGCGGCATCGCGTGCCAGATGACCTGGCGCACCCCTTTCATCGTGCCCGCGATCCCGGACAGTCCACCGAGCCATAAATCAGCCGCCGGGTCGCCCGCCGCCGTCCCGCTCGAGTCGCCGCCTCGCGCTCTCAGTTCCTTCCGTATCGCCGCGCGCTTCCTGCGCCTTTCGTTCAGCGCCCGCACCTCTTCCTTCGTCATGTCCCTTTCCTTCTTGTGGCTCCTTCCGCTGCTCGCGTACGCGAGCGTCGGACCGTCCTCCCCGCGCGCCCTGGCGTCGAACGCCCTCGCCACCGACGTCTTGTGGACGCCCGCGCGCGCGCCCATCGACGACGTCGACGCATCGTCGGCATCGTCGATCGCGCGACACGGTCCATCGCGCCTGAGATGACGGAACAGCGCGTTTCTCGACGCGAACGCCGTCCCGCACGTCGCGCACGACGCCATGCGAAGAGTGCGGCGAGTCGCCGAGCGGAACGCTCAAGTCACCTCACGCGCCGTTCGAATCCTCCGTCGGCGCGACGTTTTCATCGCACTCACTAAACTCGACCTTGCGTCTTTTCTTCTTCGCGGACGTCGCTCGCACCGCCTCCGCGAACGTCTTCTTCGTCGTCGCGTCGCCGTCGTCGCGCGCCGCCGCGCGCGCGCGCTCCGCGTCCAACTCCGCCGCGATCTCCGCCATCCGTCGCACGTCTGAGTCGTACTTCATTAAATCCACAGATTCCAAGCACTCGCGATCGCGCTTTTTCGTTCCGCTTCGCGATGCGTTCTTCGGCGTGACGTTGCGCTTCGGCGTCGTCGAATATTTGGACGGGACGCCGCGCGGCGTCGTCGCGAAGTCCTTCGCGTCCACCATCTCCCCTCGGCGCTCGGAGTTCGTGATCCAGAGCGGTGACACGACCTTGACCTTGGACGCGAGCTTCATCTCGGCCAGTTTGCGGTGCAGCGCGACGCCTCGCGCGGCGTCCGCGGCGCGAAAGATGACGTGCGTGGTCGTTGGACAAATGTTCACCGTGACTTTCGCGCCCTTCGCGACGAGTTTCGCGCGAAACGGCGCGCTGGCGTCGACGTTACCGGTGAGCGTGACGTCGACGTAGGCGCTGACGCCGTCGAAGATCGGACGCATCGGAAGATCGGGGCGGGGTTTGCGGAACCGCGACGGGAGGGGGACTGACTGTTCGTATTCATCGCGCGAGCGCTAGGCGCGAATGTGGGCGTTAGTTGCCGACGAATAAGTACTCGTACGCGATGAGATGCAAGAGCACGAGGTAGGAACCGATGATGAATCGCCTGTGACGCAGAACGCTCTCGAGCCTGCGGTTGAGCGGACGCTTGTACGCGAGCGGCGTCAAAGTTTCGGCGCCGACGACGGCGTTGGCGACGGTCGGGGTGGCGACACCGGTGACGGCACCGCGTTTTTCCATCGTCGAACGCCACGCGAGGTCGGTGAATCGTCGAGTGAGAGAATCGATCTCTTCGTTCTTCTTCAGCACGAGCGCTTCGCTCTCGGCGAGTCGGCGAGAGAGCGAAGCCAAGGACGCGTTCGCGGGCGACGACGCGGAGCCGTCGCGGGCGCGTTCGGCCGCCAAGGCGGCGAGTTCACGGCGCGTCTCTTCGAGAGCGCTCTCGGCTTCTTTCGCGCGCTGTTCCGCGGCTAGGACATCCGCAGCCGTGCTGGTTTCGCTCGAAGCGCCACCATCCGCGCGCAAGTTGTTCATCTGCGTCTCGTACGCCTCCCTCGCCGCAGACGCCTGCGCCATGGCGGCTTGCGCGCGTTCTTTCCACACGCTCTCTGACGCGCGCGCTGCGAGCGCACTTTCGGTGGCATCGCTCGATTTCAGCCGATCGATTTCGTCTTGCGCCTCGCGAAGCGCGTGTCTCGCTTGCGCGAGCTCCGTCTCGATTCTCTTGACGTCGGCGCGATCGACGGTTGACTCACCCTGCGCGCTCTGCGTCACGGCTGCAATTTTACCTTCGTACTCTTCCTGTTTTGCTGCGAACGCTTCCGTGAGATGCGCCAAGCGTCCGTTCGCTGCGCGGTTCTCTTCGCTCAACTTTTCCAGCTCGGCTTCGAGCGTCGTCACTCGCGCCTCCGCCTCCGCTCGCGCGTGTACGCTCGCTACGTGCTCACTCTCCGCTTGCGCCCGAGCACTCGCCGCGAGCTCTCTCTCTTCAACAGCTGCCCTCTTCGCCGCCTCCGCCGCGAGTTTCTCCGCATTCGCCGCCGCCGTCGCGTTCGCCGTCTCGCTTCGCAAATCGTTCAACGCGAGCGTCAATTTTTCATTCTCCTCCACCGCCTTGGCGATGCGCAACCGCATCCGAGCCGCCTTCGACGTCTTTCTCGACTTCCCCTCGCGCCCGATGGACCCACCGCTGTCCTCTCGATCGCTTCCATCGCTCCCGTCGTCGCTCTCGTCGTCGCTCTCGTCGCTCGACGCCTCCGCCGCGTCCAACTTCTCCCTCAGCGCCTCGTTCTCCGCCTTAAAACTCTCCAACTCCGCCCGCAACACCGCGACTTTCGTCTCCAGCGCCTTCTCGTTCCCTCCCGTCGCCTCCGCGTCCTCGCGCGCGTTCGCACCGCTCGCTCGACGCGCGTCCTCCAACAATTTCGCCAACGCCTCGCGCTCCTTCTCGATCGTTTTCCCCTTCTTCACCGCCCCCCTGAGCTTCTCCCGCAGCTCCGCCACGCGCGAGCGCTCTTCCTCGAGCGTCGCGTTCGCTCGCGCGCGCTCGTCGTCGCTCGCGCGCGACGCCATCGCGGCTCGAAGTGCCGCGTCGGCGCCTTCGCGTCCACACTTCGCGACGATGCGTCGCCTCCCGATCGTCGACGACGCCACGCGCGCGCGCACGCGGTGCGCGATGTGCTGGGGGACGCTTCACCGCGCGTGTCTGCCGTCGACGTGCGCGCACGCGACGTGCGAGGCGTGCTTCAAGGCGAGAGAACCCGACGCGAGCTGCGCCGTGTGCGGAGAGAAATATCTCGCGCGCGGCGCGCCGGGCGCGTTCGCGCGCGACGCGGCGCGCGACGCGGAGTGCGAGCGGGTGTACGGCGACGCGCGCGAGGCGTACGACGCGGAGGAGGATCGGCGGGCGCTGCGGACGCTGAAGGAATGTTTTGGGTACGAGACGTCGACGGCGTTCGCGGCGCGCGACGGCGACGAAGACGAAGACGAAGACGAAGACGCGGCGACGCGAACGGAGACGGTGGACGAGGACGATGGGGCGTACGAGATAGAGTTTAGGGACGTCGCGGCGGCGCGGCAGACGTCGGGTGAGCCGGATGAGACGCGGGCTCGGTTACCCGTGGAGTTCGCGTCGGCGCCGAAGACGGCGAAGGTGGAGGCGCTGCGGAGGTTCGTCGAAGAGCAGGGCAGAGGGAAGTACGCGCTTTGCGACGAACACGGTCGTTATCGGTGGTCGCGCGCGCACGGGTCGGACAAAGATTCCGTTTTAGATCCAACGAAGACGTTGGAAGATTTTTTCGAGCCGCAGCTCCGTCGCGGAGAGCCCATAGTGGCGTGGTTCGTTTCGTTTCGTGAGTGAGCTGTTTCTGTGAGTGAACTGTTTCGTGGCGTGGTTCGTTTCGAAGAAGCGGGTCGGCGACTAGGCCACTGTTCGGTCGGAGATCGGAGGGTGCGCGGAGACGGTTTCGGTAAGTTCGGGCTGGTGTTCATCATGAGATACAATGGCGGATTACGAGCATGTGTACGCCGCGAAGAGTTCGGCACAGCCGTGCTGGAGCTGAGACATAACGACGCGCGTGGTGGCAACGATGCAAACATCACGGCGGTTCTTTCTCTTTTTGCTCATGTGCTGCGTCACGCGCGCGCGCGCCGATTTGACAACTACGAGCACGTTTGAGCGCGTCGGGCGCGACAGCACAACCGTAGAACTGAAGGGGCAGTACACCATTAGAAACGACGGCGCGAATGACGTGAACCTCGCCGGGCAAGCCCTGATGTTGCGATTCCCAGGATATGTTCGCGTGAAGAACGACGATGATCCAGCACAGTCGACGTTGACGCGAGCGCTCCCGCGCGACTGGGTCTTCGAGTGTTTCTGGTCTTACGTCGAAGGGCGATACAACGGGACGAACGTGTGTCCCTCGATCGATTTCGTCGTTTCGTCGAATGTGGTGGAGGTACGATTCGTGAACACCTTGATTTTATGTCCAGGATGCACGCTGAGGGGGGACTCGTCGTACACGTCCTTCGTTCTTAAGCATCGTGCGTATTTCCCCATCTTTGAAAATGGCGACATGCTCAAATCGTTGGGCGTGCGAACGTTTTTCGACGCACCGCCACCGCCGCCGCCTCGAGGCAGGCGGGTGTGTTTCCCTCGCGAAGTTGATTTTTCATTTAAAGTGTCAAGCTACCCGAGCCGTTTCGCGGCGGATGACGAGTCGGCGTCCTCAGACGACGCCGTCGTGCCGTTGGGCACGGCGGGCTTCGACGCGTTCTTACGCGTCTTCTTAGACGTGCGCAATCGACAATCCATCGATTACGACATGTCTTCAGTCGTCATCGACGTCCCCTTCGATTGGAAAATCTCTCCGAGCGAGAGCTCGGGCAAAATTCAGCAAACGCCGGATGATTTCTTCGCGCGATGCCACGGGCAAGGCACGACGCTGTGCGACGTCGCTTACGTACTCAAGGAATCGTCGGGATTCCAAATTCGATTCAATCCAGGATTCACCCTCTGCCCTGGATGCTCGCTGCGAGGCAAAGGTCCACAAGGCGCCGCGTTCGAACTGTACTCGCCATTTCTTTTTCCGCTCGACATAGAAAGCGTTCGAGGCGCGTCGGCGTTTTGCGACGCCCAACTGTAAAAATCCAACTGTACAACGCCCGCGCGTCCGCACATTCCAGCGTCCATGATCGACGTCGACGACCCCGTCGTGCGCAAACACGTCGAAGAGAAAGCGCGCCTGCGCGAGCGCGCCGCCCGCGCGTCGTCGCGCGCGTCGTCCTCGCGCAGCGCCGGCGGCGCTTCGGGACAGCGCGAGGTTCAACGCTGGATAAAACTCGACTTGGGGCGCCCCGTCCCGGCGACGCACGACCCGTGGGCCGAGGGCGACGCGTTCGAACTGACGTTTTCGTGCGAATCGGGCGGCGCGACGTCGGTCAGCGTGGGCGCGCTGAAAGCGGCGAACGGTGGTCGCTGGAGCGCGTTCGGGACGAGTTGGCACTGCGTCACCGGGTGGAGTCGACTGGGCTTGGATTTTCGAGGCGTGGCGCTGG
>Ga0257114_1000277_pt1 | contig 39873 bp, 41 predicted proteins | sample SI112_10mmetaG_FD_190149 | JGI IMG/M metagenome (GOLD analysis project Ga0257114, IMG submission 190149) | Marine microbial communities from Saanich Inlet, British Columbia, Canada - SI112_10m | ecosystem: Environmental > Aquatic > Marine > Inlet | place: Canada: British Columbia | collected...
TAGCAGGAGTACAGACCAAAAACAAATCATATCTAGCAAAACACTGGAATATTCAAAAATTTACTAAAAATAGAATAAACCCTCCTGAAGAACAATTTAGTACTACTCCGTCAAACATACTATATAAGGAGTATTTGCCCCAATCAGTAAAATATAATGAATCTAAGATCGTAGATTGGTCTAAAGCAGGACTATTAATGACCAGTGAGGATATAGATGTATTAAGTTGTAGTAAAATCCCATTCCCAATAAACAATGGCTATGTTTTACCGTTATGCGAAGAAGAATATTCGGTATATGCCGATAATGTAATCTCATTTAAAGAAAACAGTCTATCAAACTACTCAAAATTGCTTAGTGAAAGCATAAAATCAATAGAAGTTAATAGCAGTCATGATAATCAGATAGAGTTGATATGCTCATGGGCTCAAAATAACAAGATTACTGAGGTGGTCTGTCTTGCTACACCAAGGGGTTACATGAACGATTTCATCAATAATCTTAAAATAGAATTAGATAAAAAAGATATTAAATTCATAAAGTTATATAGAGATTATGATATGAAATATTGGAATCTAGCTAGTGCAAGTTTCTTTAATTTTTTCAAAAAAGCTATTCAAAAAATATAGACTTATTTTGATAGCTAGGGCCTAATGAATGCTGGACTCTTGTAATATTGAATGGAGCTAGTCGAACACGACATTGATTATTTTGAGAATAAGTGCGCCCAAAGAGATTCGAACTCCTGACCCCAAGCTTAGAAGGCTTGTGCTCTATCCAGCTGAGCTATAGGCGCATTTATTTACCTGATTCTTTATTGACGGTAGACTGATCATCTAAATCTAGTTTATTGATTTCATGGTCTTTCACGTCAATTGAAAGTCCCATTTTACTCATTTTCTCAGCTTTGTCATTTAATCTTACTAATCTTTTTCCTGCAACCTTAACTTGCCCAAGAAACTTATTTAATGCTTCATGCATTTTTACGTATTCATCCGCGGTTGAAGTAGATAACTTAACTATTTCGTTAGCAGTATCAATAATTTGAGCGACATTATCGTTTTGCTGTTTGATTTTCCAATATTGATGAATAATTTTAATTATCGGCATAAGGGTTGTTGGGCCTACCATCGCAACTTTCTGTTTAAAGCTATAATTAGCATATACCTCTAGAGCTTCTATGTAAGCACCTTCAGATGCCATAAACATCACAGTCATCTCTAACGTGCTATCACCTAGTAAGTCATGGTATTTCTTCTTAGCAAGATCATCTATATGTTTTTTAACAGCTAGGTGGTGGTCAGTCTTATGACGTTTAATTTCATCTTTAGATGCACCATCAGATGAAGCGTTTAAGTATTTAGCATAAGCTACAAGCGAAACCTTTGAGTCAATAACTACCCTCTTGTTTTCCGGTAACAGTATGACGATGTCAGGTCTTAAATCTCCTCCTCCTTCCCTAGTTCCATGCTTTTTATCTACAAAAAACTGTCCGACACCCGCACCTTCTTCATTTTCTTCTTTGAGACCAGCTGATTCCAACAAAGTTTGTAAAACCGTCTCACCGACGTCACCAGCTTTGGTTCCACCCTGTGTAAGTAGTTGGCGTATATCTTTCAATGCCTCAAACTCTGATTTCCATTGATCTTGCAATAAGCCAAGAGTTTTTTCCACCCCATCCTTCTCTGCCTCGAGTTTATCGCTTTGCTTTTGTAATCTAGCTGCATGCTCTTGGAGATTTGTATTCTCAGTCTTTAAGCTACCTAATAGCTCATCGTTTTTGCTTGTATCTTCTTTTGGCACTGGTTTCTTAAATAAATAAACTAAATAACCAATAATGATTAATAGAAGAGCGCTAAATATATAATTAAATTCGATCATAAAGCTTTTTACGTTAAAGTTTATAATAACATGAGATAAACTGGCCTTATAAATGAAAATCATAATCTTTACTGAAAATAATAGAGGCGGAGGAATGGACACCTTTATTGGGTCGCTAATAAATAATTGGCCAAAAAAAGAGGATACCTTCACCGTAATATGTAATCAAAACCATCCTGGGATAACATATTTAGCTAATCTCTTAACAGATGACACTAAGTTGGTAAAACACGCAATACCTTTGAACTGGTCTCTAGGCGCAAGTTTATTATCTATACTTCCCTTTATTGCTCAGAGAGCATTAAGACAACTATTTAGGGTTTTATTATCTCCTATTCAATATTTTTTGATTAAAAATCTTCTCAGGCAAGAAAACGGGGATCATCTTTTTTCTGTAAATGGCGGATATCCTGGTGGCGAAACATGTAGGTTGGCCAATATCGCCTGGAAAAAGCTAAATAAAACACAATCTGTCCATAATATTCATAATTTTGCCATTAACTATAGAAGAGTATTCTCAATATATGAGACATTTATGGATAAACAATTGGAGGCATCATGTAGTCATATTGTAGCTGTTTCCAAAGCTTGTGCTGATAGTTTAAGCATTAGGCCTGTCTTTTCAAAATCTAATAAAATAATTCATATTTACAATGGCTTAGATGATAATTCTAAACTTCCAGTTAAGAAAGGAATCAAGGATATTTTGAATATTAGGTATGAAGAGACATTGCTTGTGATGATTGGGACCTTTGAGGAGAGAAAAGGTCATGAATTTCTACTAAAAGCCATGTCTTATGTCTACCAAAAGCATCCAAATGTACATTTAGCTATAATTGGTGGCGGCTCTGAACCTGAAATACTAAGAGTAAAGGAACATATAGAAAAATATACTCCTAATAAAAATATATATCTACCAGGCTTTATCGACGATGTGCAGCAGGTACTAAAAGGTGCTGACATGCTCTTGATCCCAAGTCAGGAATTTGAATCATTTGGGTTAACAGCTTTAGAGGCAATGCTGCATGGCATACCAGTAGTTTCTACAGATACTGGAGGTCTCCCAGAGACCATAGGAGAGAATCTAGTCACAGGTTTTTACAGTGCAAAAGATAATTATGAGTTATATTCGAAGAATATATCCTATCTACTTGATAATAAAGAAATAAGTATAAAAATAGGCATAAATGGAAATCGTAGAGCTAAAAAATTATTCTCCTCTTCTAGAATGTCTCAGAACTATCATGATCTAATATAATCACTCTTCATGGTGAGTCTATCTTTTCAGATAGATTTCTTGGTTTTCTAATATTTCTGAGCAAATTAAGGAAAAACTTTGGGATATGCTTTCTAATATGGCTTTGTAAAGTATATTTGAATCTTTTATTCTCTGCAGCAATAAGATCATTTTTTACACGCACAAAGTTATTGCAAACTTTTTCTTGCAAGATACCAGTATATTTAAATATACCTTTGATTTCGCTATCTAAATATACCCTCTCAAAACCATATCTATTCATAATATCTTCAAAAACATAAGATGCAAAGTAATGACGATGAGGTAAATATAAGTCACCAAGCAAGTCACCATCTCTTCTTCCATTTTTTAAACTATCAATCCCAGGGAACTCGATGTAAGTAAGAGTATGATTAGGTTTTTGTATTCTAATGAGGTTTTGTATTTCGTTTTCAAAATTTGTCCAATGTTCGATGACATGTGATAAAATTATCACATCAGGTTTGAAATTAATATCTTCTAATCCTCCATTAATTGTTTCTATATTTTTAGTTTTAGCATAGTCTAAATAGGGCTGAAAGTAATCTGCCAAAACTAATTTACATTCTGGCTTGAAGTTTTCTAGAATTCCACCGATTCTCCCTCCTATGTCTAAAATAACTGGTTTATTTTCACCAATATTAAGAAATTTTTTTATTAGATTTGATTTTTCAATACCCGCTATTCTTAGATTTTCATAGATATCATCTGGATTCTCATACTCATTATCATGTAAATCGTTTTCAATTTTCCAAAAATGGTTACTATAAAAATCAATCGCATCATTATCAGTGAAATAATTTTTTGCCCTTATAAGGCCACAGTTTTGGCAAATTACAGTAATAAACTCAACCCCAGATCTGTCATTCATAGATAAGGTTAAATCATCTCCATTATTACAAAGACATGTTGTTGCCTGGAATGTATATTTTTTCTTTGCGTAATTATTAAAAAAATCAAAATACTTTCTATTTTGATAAGGGGTTTCATAAAAATATTTTAATTTTGGCCAACCTATTTGATTAAAACGTGGCGATTTATGTAAAAACTTATCTTTATTGTTCATATATCAATTCTTTTCGCTTAAAACAAATCTACTAAGATTATACACAGTGAATCATTGCAAATCATCATTAATATATGGAGAAGGAGGGATTCGAACCCTCGATAGAGTATAAACCCTATAACACCTTAGCAGGGTGCCGCTTTCAGCCACTCAGCCACTTCTCCTAAAGAACGTACTAAACTAATTAGCGTTATTTTTTAGATTTAATATTGACAGAACTATCTTCCGACTGAATTTTGTCATATATTTCTTCCCTGTGAACTACTATATCTTTTGGCGCATTGATTCCAAGTCTTATTTGGCTTCCTTTCACACCTAAAACAACGATTTTAGTGTCATCGCCAACCATCAAAGCTTCTCCTACCCTACGTGTTAGTATCAGCATGGTGTCCCCTCCCTTTGTATTTAAGTTAGACCCTTTATTTTTTTATTTTTTCTAACTTAAATTCATTATGTAACGCCTTAACCGCTAATTCTAGGTTTTTTTGGTCAATTACTACTGAAATCTTAATTTCAGAGGTTGATATCATTCGAATATTAACTTTATTTTTCGCTAAACACTTAAACATTTTGCTAGCAATACCCGCATGAGATCTCATTCCAACACCTACAATAGATACTTTTACAATATTACTTTTAGATGAGACACTATCATACATCATAGTTTTCTTATTTTTATCAATTACTTGAAGAGCTTTCTTTAATGTATTTCTGCTTACTGTAAATGTAAAATCAGCAAGACCATTCGAACCGACATTCTGTACAATCATGTCAATTTCGATATTAGCTTCACCTATTGGTCCTAATATTTTAGCAGCGACTCCGGGCTGGTCTTTAACTCCTTTAATCATGACTTCTGCTTCATCTTTAGTAAAAGCAATACCTGATATAAGCGCACCTTCCATTTTTTTCTCCTCTTTTTTGATTAAAGTACCCGACCCGTTGCGATGAGCATGCAATACTCTCACCGGGACATTATATTTGCTTGCAAACTCAACTGATCGCAATTGTAACACTTTTGACCCTAAACCAGACATTTCTAGCATTTCCTCATAAGTTAATACATCCAATTTTCTTGCTTTAGAGCAAACTCTTGGATCTGTGGTATAAACTCCGTCCACATCAGTATATATTTGACATTCATTTGCCTTCAAGGCTGCTGCAAGAGCAACAGCAGTTGTATCTGAGCCACCTCTTCCGAGCGTACTAATGTTATATTGAGAATCAAGGCCCTGAAAACCTGCAACTACCACTACTCTAGATTTTGAGAATTCAGATTTTATTCGTTTTGTATTTATATCTAATATACGTGCTGAAGTATTCGCTGAGTCTGTTTGAATACCTGCTTGCCAACCTGTTAAAGATATAGCTTCAACTCCAAGGTCGTTAAGTATCATAGAAAGCAAAGAAACGCTGACTTGCTCGCCTGTGGATAGCAACATGTCATAATCTCGTGGATTTGGTGATTTTGATGCTTTAACTGACATAGCTACTAGTTCATCAGTTGTATTACCCATTGCAGATAAAACAATAAGTATATTATTTTTAGAATTTTTTTCTAGTACGATAGTTTTGGCAATATTTTTAAGTTTTTGAATACTTGAAACGGATGAGCCGCCGAATTTTTTAACAATAATTGTCATTATGTCCTGTAACCTATAAAATTTTATTTATATAACTCAAAACAACTTTCATGTTCTGATTTAAAATTACAGAAGATCCAAAAGTTGGGCTTCCACCACCCTTAGAAGAGAACTCGTTGTTCAGTTCTTCTATTATTTTTTTTGCATTATATCGATGTTTACATTGCTTGGAAACACCTACATAGCAATTAATTACTTCTAAATTTTTCTTGAACAATACTGATATAGAGTTCTCGTGTTGATTTTTAATCAGATCTGACAATATTTTAATTTGATTAATCTCAATATCCGAACAATCAGCAAGATAAAGTTTAGTCATTGAATCTTTAAGGTCCTTTGATTTTAAATTTTTTAAATATAATAATGCAAGTTTTTTACTAAGCTCATTAATTTTTATTTGACTTAAATCCTCATTTGTCTTCACAGAAACTATCTTTTTCTCTAAATCGGATGGTTTAACATTAAGAAGCTTACCTATCTTTTTAACATCATCATGTAACATCTGAAATGAATGATATGCTTCTTCACCCGTTATAGCTTCAATACGTCTAATACCAGTTGATACGCTAGTCTCATTTAAAATCTTAAATAATCGTATCGAAGATGTCTTAGAAACATGAGTGCCTCCACATAACTCCATTGACTTTGTACCAATATTGATAACTCTAACATCATCAGAATATTTTTCATCAAAGAATGCAAGAGCTCCACTTTTTATTGCTTCCTTATACGAGCTAGTTTTCTCTATGGTGTCTCGGTCAGAATTTATCTCAAAAGAAACAGTAGTTTCAATCTTCCTAATCTGCTCTGCATCAAGTGCTTTATTATGAGAAAAATCAAAACGTAGATACTTGTCTGTGACCAAGGAACCTTTTTGCTCAACGTGATCACCCAGAACATCTCTTAGAGCTTGATTCAAAAGATGAGTTGATGAATGATTAATTGAAGTTTTATTTCTTCTTTCTTTATTAATTTTTAAAAAGATATCATCTCCCATGGAAATGACACCAGTTTCTAAAACTGCCTGATGAACAATCACATTGTTAATTTTTTGTACGTTAGTAACTATTAAGCTAGATGTTTCATTCCCAATTTTACCTATATCAGATATTTGCCCACCGCCTTCAGGATAAAATGGAGTGTTTTCAGTTATAATTAAAACTTCTGAATTAGGCTTATCACAGTTTTTAATTTTTTTCTTATCATGGTATAGACCAATCACTTTAGATGTTAACTCATAATCTGTATACCCAAGGAAATTAGTTTGTAAACTTGAGTCGATAAAAGCAGTATCAGTGATATCAAATTTACTATGTTTTCTGCTTTGCTTTTTTTGAGACTCCATTAAATTATTGAATGTATCTAAATCAAGTTTGAGGTTTTTTTCTACCGCAATTTCCTGAATTATTTCTGATGGGAAACCATATGTGTCATATAATTTAAACATATTTTCCCCGCTTAATTCATTCCGACTCTTAGTCAACTTATTAATAAGTTCTAAACCTTTACTGAGCGTATTTAAGTAATTACTCTCTTCAATCTTGAGGGTTTCTTTTATAGCTACAGACTTATCTATCAACCCATTATATGTACTACCCATTGTTTTTTCTAAGATATCTGCGCATGAATAAATAAATGGTTCTTGTATTCCCGCATTATAAAGAAATCTAGTAGCTCGCCTTATTATTCTTCGCAGAACATAACCTCTTCCCTCGTTACTAGGGATTACACCATCAGATATTAAGAAGCAAGAAGATCTACAGTGGTCCATAATTATCTTCTTAATCGTATAATTAATATTTTTTGTATCCAAAGATTCATCAAGATATTTTTCCAAGTTCGAGAATAATGATGTTTTAAAATTATCAGTCTTTCCTTCAACAACTGCATGAATTCTTTCAAGCCCCATACCTGTATCAACACATTTTTCTGGTAAATCATTTAGGCTACCATCACTATCACGATTGAACTGTGTGAAGACTAGATTCCATATCTCAATATATCTCTCTCCAGTATCACCTTTTGATGGAATGTTGCCTTTCAACTCCTTTCCTAAATCATAGTAAATTTCCGAGCATGGACCACACGGTCCAGTCGGACCCATCTGCCAAAAATTATCCACATCATCTAAATACCATAATTTATCAGCGTCTATTTTAATTTTATCAAGCCATATTTTTGATGCTTCCTTGTCATCTTTATGAACAGAGATATAAAGCCTGTCTTTAGCTAAGCCAAGATCTTTAGTTAAAAAATCCCATGCAAAAACAATAGCCTCCTCTTTAAAATAATCACCAAAACTAAAATTTCCTAGCATTTCAAAAAAAGAATGATGTCGATTAGTATAACCAATATTTTCGAGATCATTATGTTTCCCACCAGCTCTAACACATTTCTGACATGTAACAACTCTAGTATATTTAGGTTTTTTTATTCCTAAAAATATATCTTTAAACTGGACCATTCCAGCATTTGTAAACAATAGTGTTTTGTCTGAGGCAGGAACCAAAGAGCTGGACTCAATCAGCTCGTGATTATTCTTTATAAAATAGTTAGTATATAATTCTCTAATGTTCATTTTTTCCAGTACTCATTTAAAGCATGTTCTATAGTTTTATATGAAAAACCCCTGCCTGATAAAAACATTTTTTGTTTGATTTTAGACTTTGCAGGTTCAATATTTCTATAAATAGTTTTTTTTTCAAGAGCAGCTATTGCAATTAATTGCCAGTCTTCCTCATTATATGATGACAATACATTATCTATAATACTTTCACTAACACCTTTTGATTTAAGAGAAGCCGAGATGAAATTTGGTCCTTTATGATTATTATATTTAGATCTAACAAATGATTCAGTATATCTATCATCAGACTGAAGATTTTTTGTAGAGAATTCATCAATGCATTGCAAAATCAAATCCATCTCAAAATATTTTTTTGATAATTTATCAATCAACTCTTTTCTTGAGTGTTCTCTCATACTGAGGTATCGCGATATTGAATTCTTTATATCAGCAGTTTGATTACTCATTACTTTTCAGCTTTTGATGTATCCCCATCCTTGTCTGTAATAACCTCTCCGCCACCTGAGATGATATCTCGAATCTTGTTCTCTATCTCCATAGCAATATCAGGATTATCTTTTAAAAATATTCTTGAATTATCTTTACCCTGTCCTATCCTATCTTTTCCATAGCTATACCATGCACCGGCTTTTTCAACGAGATTATACTTTACACCTAAGTCGATAAGCTCAGACTCTTTCGAAACTCCTTCGCCATATAGTATATCAAACTCAGCAATCCTGAATGGTGGGGCAACTTTATTTTTAACCACCTTTACTCTTGTTTCATTTCCAACAATTTCATCTCCTTTCTTGATAGCACCAATTCTTCGGATATCTAGTCTAACTGACGAATAGAATTTCAAGGCGTTTCCACCAGTAGTGGTTTCTGGGCTTCCAAACATAACACCTATTTTCATTCTAATTTGATTTATGAATATCACAAGTGTATTAGATTTTTTAATATTTGCAGAAAGTTTTCTCAAAGCTTGTGACATTAATCTTGCCTGAAGTCCCATGTGCGAATCACCCATATCTCCATCAATTTCTGCTTTAGGCGTTAACGCCGCAACAGAATCTATCACTATTGTGTTTACAGCTCCAGATCTGACCAATGTATCCGTAATCTCTAAAGCTTGTTCACCGGAGTCTGGTTGAGATAGAAGCAAATCGTCTATATTCACTCCTAAGTTTTCTGCATACTTAGGATCTAAGGCATGTTCTGCATCAATAAAGGCAGCAGTGCCTCCTTGTTTTTGAGTTTCTGCAATAACTTGCAAGGTCATTGTTGTTTTTCCGGATGACTCTGGACCATAAATCTCAACTACTCTACCTTTAGGTAGACCACCTATCCCAAGCGCAGAATCAAGAGTTAAAGAACCAGTAGAAACTGCCTCAATCTCTGGGTAAAGAGACCCTTCTCCGAGCTTCATTAATGCTCCTTTCCCATGGTCTTTCTCGATCTGACCAATTGCTACTTGTAATGCCTTTTGCTTGTTATCTTCCATAGAATTCTTTATGCCTCGTAAATTTAACTAATATCACATATAGTATCAATTAAAGGTCGCTAATGAAATCATATAAATTCATTATTGCAATTTTTGCTGCTTCTTCACGATTTTCTTGTCGGCTTTTAGATAATTCCAGATAATTAGAATCAGCTTTAAACTTGTTCATGACGCAAATCCATATCGAACCGATTTTTTTACTTGTATTGTCAGAATTTGGACCCATTATTCCTGAAACCGAAACAGCTATATCTGCAGAACTTATCTTGAGTAAACCTAGACCCATTTCTCTTACCACCTGTTCTGAAACAGCTCCATAATTAGAAAGAGTATCAGGATTAACATTTAATAGGGAAATTTTTGATTTATTTGAATAGGATATTATGGATGATTCAAAAAAACTTGATGATCCAGGTATATCTGTCAAATATTTTGATATTAAGCCACCTGTACAAGATTCAGCTGTGGAAATTAGCTGATTTTTTGATAATGCCATCTTCTTTAAATCTTTTACTTTCTCTAAGATACTATTCATGCTTATACTATGATAAATTAAACTATAATATTTGTTAACAGATATATTTTTATATGACTATATTTAGGCAAAGTTGTAATGAAGAAAATTAAAAAAGTTTTATTGTTTACCCATGACAAATATCAAAAGAATGTAGATATACAAAAATTGATTCGATTTCTTAAAAGAAAAAAAATCTCTCACGAATTATTACTGCAAACCCTTAATGAGATAAAGTTACATTCGACGGGTGAGAATATAAAGTTATCTTCAATTAAGAAAAAAGTATCTCTCAGTAGCTATGGCCTTATCATAGTGTTTGGCGGAGATGGATTATTTCTCTCGGCCTCGAAAGTGGCCAATGTTTTAAATCTACCAATTTTAGGTATCAATTTTGGAAAAATAGGATTTCTCGTAGATGTAGATAAAAAAGATATCCTAAAAAAAGTATATGAAATCATCAATGGTGACTACATCATTGACAAGCGAATGCAGATAGATGCAAAAGTTACAGATTTGAATGATGAAAAAATATTGTCCACGTCCTTAAATGATGTGGTTATATATAATTATGGATTACTTAAGATGATACAGGCAAGTATTTTTATCAATGATGTTCTTATAAATCTTCAAAGATCTGATGGTGTAATAATTTCTACTCCAACAGGTTCTACAGCATACTCAATGTCAAATGGATGTCCTATTGTCAGCCCGGATGCAAATGTAATTAGCATTACTCCAATTTCACCTCATACTTATAGTCATCGCCCTATAATCATTAATTCGAGCGAAAAGATACGAATAGTAGTTGACAAAAAATCCATAAAAAACACCCTTGTAACATTTGATGGGTCAAATAACCTTAATATTCCACATCCCAAGGTTGTTGAAATCAAGAAAAGCAGTAAACAGCTTATGATCGCTCATCCCTTAGAATATAATTATTTTAGAATACTCAATCAAAAGTTAAAATGGGGTGGAAGATCATAAGGGGTTACTCATTCTGGCAAGACCCGTTTTTACAAACACCAAACAAGGTCATAACATGACTATCTAGTCTAAACTGATACTTGTCTGAAATTTTCTCTTGGAGCTTCTCTAAATCATCGTTCATAAACTCTATAATTTTTCCACATTTAGTACAAATTAAATGATCATGATGTTGTTTTTTTATTTCGTAACTTGACTGATTATCGCTAAATTGATTCTTTTGTATTAATCCAGCAATCTCTAATTGAGTGAGTACTCGATAGACAGTTGCAAGCCCGATTGATTGTTTGTTATCCACAAGTTTATTATGTATCTCATCTGCGCTAAGATGCATTTCGGGGTTTGCTTGAAGAATATCTAATATCTCACTTCTGGGGTGTGTAACCTTTAATCCAGCATCTTTCAGAGTATCATTATTGCTCATTATTTACCCAAACCTTTAAACTTTCTTTCTATATTATATCAATTATTACCTACTGGTGGCGATATTTTTTCTTCTGATCTTAGGATCTATTGTAATAGGGCTGTAAAGCTCTAATCGATCATTTTCTTTAATAATATAATCAGGTTTTTTTATTTTTCCAAATACTCCTATCTTATAATTATTGTAATTCATTTTCGGTATAACAACCGATAGGTTGTTTAATAAGACAAAATCATGGATGGTGCAGCCCTCCTTGACCTTAAAAACTATGCTCTTGATTTTATCTGAATCTGTATAATAAAAAAGTATATCAAACATTTAAGCAAGACCTTTTCGTTTGAAAGCTTCAGAAATAAAAGAGTCTAGAATCGTTGACATTATGTTTGAAAATATGGGTTTGATTGATAATTCGATGAGTCTACTATCAAACTTATATTCAAGATAAAGGTCAACAGTTGTATTATAATTATCAATTTTTTTAAATTCCCAGTAACCATCTAAATGATTAAATGGGCCATCAATTAACTTTATGGTTATTTTTTTGTTTAAATCATAAGTATTCTCTGTTGAAAATTTCCAGTTAATAAAATTTTTAGATATTTCAATTTCAGCCTGCATCTTATCACCAGTATCTGAGATAATCTTAGAGTCAGAACACCAAGGTAAAAATCTGTGATAATCACTAACATTATTTATTAATGAGAATATCAGTTCATGGCCAACATTAATTTCTTCAGATTTATTTATATAATCCATTTTACGATAACAATCCATGTGCAAATATTAGTGTTACAGCGATTGGTGCAACATATCTTATCAAGAGTAACCAAAAATTAAATACTATCGAGCTGAATCTTAGTTCATCCATTACAATATTTTTCTTAACGATATAACCTACAAAAATCGCCATCATCAATCCGCCTAACGGCAGCATTACTTTCGAAGTAAGGGCATCTAATAAACTAAAAAAATTCATTCCAAACAACTTATAATCTGCAATAAGATTAAATGAAAGTATTGTGCCTAATCCTACTAACCAGGTTAGCATACCCATTTTGATGCTGGCTTCTCCCCTACTGATAGAATAATTTTCAATCATAAAACTTATAGCAGGCTCAATAAGTGAAATAGACGAAGTAATAGCAGCAAAAAATAGTAAAATAAAAAATAGGGTAGCTATAATATCTCCCCCAGGCATTGCTCCAAAAGCAATTGGTAAAGTTTCGAAAATTAAACCTGGCCCAGCAGTTGAAGGGTCGAGGTTATAAGTAAAAACAATAGGAAATATAATTATACCTGCTAATATAGCAACAAATGTATCTGCAAATGCAACTAATGTAGTTACTTCTGCTATAGATGCATCATCTGACAAATAAGATCCATATATCATTAACGAACCCATCCCAATACTTAGTGAAAAAAATGCCATCCCTATTGCACTTAACACTACACCAGAAGTAATTTTTGATAAGTCTGGTACAAACATATATTTGATCCCATCACTGAATCCATCCAATGTTGATGAGTAAACAGCTAAGCCAATTAATAATAGAAATAATCCTGGGATTAGAAATTTAACTGCCTTTTCAAGTCCACCTTTAACTCCTTGAGAAACTATATAGCAAGTTATAAACATAAATATCGTATGCCAAGCTAATAATTTTTCTGGATCAGAAACTAAATTAGTAAATATTTGTTTAGACCCATCAAGATCAATTAAATTAAAGGCTCCTGAACCAGCCTTCAAAATATAGGACATAGTCCAACCTGCTATAACACTATAAAATGAAAGTATTAGTATCCCCGCAATAATCCCAGCCCAGCCAACTAGCTGCCAATTAGTATAGTCATCAGAATTAGAATACTTTTGTTTTTTAGTTTTAACTCGTTTCAGATCTGCATCAATTTCAGTGACATCGAAGCAGCTCGATTCATTTGATAGATATCTTAGACTAGCCACTGGATTCTGCTTTCCATGTCTTCCAATAAAAACCTCTGCCAACATTATTGGCAAAGCAATCAAAATGACACTTAATATGTAAAGTAAAACAAAAGCGCCACCCCCACTCTCACTTACCATCCATGGAAATTTCCATATATTACCCAATCCTACAGCAGAACCAGTAGCTGCAAAAATGAAGATTATTTTTGAAGACCACTGCCCATGTATTGATTGTCGTTGATTAGCTATAATGTCTTACTCCATATACTTTTATGTTATCATAATAATTATTATACATAATGTCATAAATATATGAATATATTGTGCACCAATAAGAAAGCATCTTTTAAATTCTCACTTTTAAAAAAATTTGAGGCCGGCCTTAGCCTGCATGGGTGGGAAGTAAAAAGCATAAAGTCTGGACATGCCCAGATATCTGAAAGTTATATTACAATTAAAAATAATGAAGCTTACCTTATAAATGCACACTTGAAAGTATTATCTACAACATCGGATAGTGATAAGGTTAATTCTCGTAGATCTAGAAAATTATTACTCAACAAAAGAGAGCTTATTAATATCTCTAATGATATGAAACAAAATGGGCATGCATTAGTACCAACAAAAATGTATACAAAAAATTCTTTAATAAAACTTGAAATAGCTATTGCAAAGGGAAAAAAAGCCCATGATAAAAGAGCTGATATCAAGAATAGAGACTGGGAAAGAAATAAAGACAGAATACTAAAAAATAAATAAATTATTTAAAATAATTTAGATGCTTATCTACTTCATCACTTGTTGCACGAATAACTCTTTGAGTCCTGCTTTGTACATTATCGATTATATCCTGATCAGACTTGTTGACCGATTGTGACAAACCTTCGATATTTGTTTGTCCCTGAGTCATTCTAAGATAAACATTAGCTAATAATCTAGCATCAAGAAGAGCACCATGTAAATTTCTATCTGTATTATCAACAGCATACCTTACGCATAACGCATCTAAAGAGTTTCTTTTGCCTGGGAAACTTTTCCTAGCAATCTTTAATGTATCCAGTATTTCTCTTTTTATACTAATTTTATCTGGATCTTCTCCCGATGAATAAAGCTCTGCTCTTAAAAAACCAATATCAAAAGGAGCATTATGAATTATTAAAGCTGAGTCTGATATATAGTCCATAAATTTATCCAAAATTTCTGAAAAAATTGGTTTGTCCTCTAATGAGTCATTTGATATTCCATGAACTTCATAAGCTTTTTCATCTATAAGTCGTTTGGGATTTACATATTCATGAAACACATTAGTTGTTATGTTTCTGTCAATAATTTCTACACATCCAATCTCTATGATCTTGTGGCCGTCATCAACATCTAGTCCTGTTGTTTCAGTATCTAATACTATTAATCTCTCCATTTTTCTATCCCATCTCTAGCTAATTTATCAGCCATGTTGTTATACATAGTTTCATCCGACAGATCCTCTTGATGCGCCCGAACCCATTTCCATTTTACCTCATATTTTCCACATAAAAGATCTAGTCTCTGCCATAAGTCCTTATTTTTTACTGGTTTCTTGGCACTGGTAAGCCAATTATTTTTTCTCCAATTAATCACCCATGTAGTGATTCCATCCTTAACATATTTTGAATCAGTATACAGGGTAATCTTTTCTCCTATCTTTTGTTTAGCAATACCTTCAATCGCAGCCATCAATTCCATTCGATTATTCGTTGTATCTTTTTCATACCCATTAAATTTTTCTATATCAGTTTTCTTTATAACTACGACACCCCACCCACCTACTCCAGGGTTACCACTACATGCTCCATCTGTATATATTATAATATCAGTCATTTGACTCTATTAAGACTAGATTTTGGGAAAGATGAAATCATATATTTATTTGTAAACTTTAATTTTATAGGCGTCAAAGGTATCATTTTTTTATCAAAAACTAGAAAATATAGGCCACCGAGGTTGGAAGCAAATATCTTCTGAAGAAATCTTATTTTAGATATGTATCTAGATATACTCTTTGAAGAAATAGGGATAAATGCTGCTGTTTTTATTAAAGAAGAATCGTAACCTAAAACTTTAAACCATTCCCTAATATTGTAAAGCGAATGGAAATTTAAAAACCATGGAGGCGACATTTTATCCATTAATGGCTTAACCAGGCCCCATAAACTAAATTTATTAAAACCTATCAACGTAACATTTGCGTCATCTGTTCCAATTCTATCGATTTCACGTATTAACTCATATGGGTTCGCTGTATAGTCTAAGGCATGAATTATAACGATTACATCATGAGAATTGTCTTCAAAAGGTAATCTTTTGGAATCTGTTATGTTATCTGAAGATGTTATTTCGTCTATAGCAATAAAACTTAGGTATTTATCTGATTCAAATTTCTTCTTAAACTCCGACAACCCTATATAAAGCACATGGTTTCCAGAGACATGCTTCTTAATTTCCGGTATCTGATCATTTATAGTTTTTTTAAAAGGCTGATTAACTGATTTTCTATACCATTTAATTAGTTCTTTGTACTTATAGTTATTTGTGTTTAATTTCATAAATTATCGGATAGTAATAAACTCACATGTTTGATAGGCTGTAATTATAATTATGTTTTTTAAAAAATTTACAACCTCAATCACAATTATATTATGTGCAACTTTTATTACAAGCTGTAACCAATCTATTAGTTACAAACGTCCCCAGATTTTAGCTAACTTCGGTAGCTTTGATTGCAATACAAAAAAATTAAGCGCAAGAGAGTATCCGCAGGTCTGGGATAAATTAAGAAGTGGATTTTGCTTAGATACTATCTATTCGTCAAGGATAGACAAAGAGATCGTATGGTTTAAAAAAAATAAAGCTTTCGTATATAGATCTATAAAAAGGTCACAACCTTTTATACATCATGTTATAGCTGAACTAGAAAAAAATAACTTACCACTTGAGCTAGCACTGCTTCCTATCGTTGAAAGTGGCTACCAACCATACGCCTATTCACCGTCAAAAGCTGCTGGTATATGGCAGTTTATACCGCCCACCGCAAGAGAATATGGTTTATCTAAAACTTGGTCCTATGATGGAAGAAGAGATGTTTTAAACTCAACCAAAGCCGCAGCACATTTTCTTAGAGATATGCATAGGCATTATAAGCGTGACTGGTTGTTAGCTATTGCTTCATACAATACAGGGGCGGGTAATGTAAGCAAATCTATCAGAAAAGCTAATTATACTATAGGGAAAAAAACATTCTGGGATCTTGATTTGCCAAGAGAAACAGAGATTTACGTGCCTAAACTAATAGCGCTAAGAGATATCATCTCAAATCCTGCAGCCTATGGGTTCAAGTTACCAAAAATATCTAATAAATCTAAAACTAGATTTATAAAAATACCATATCCAATTGATTTTTATACTATATCTATACTATCTGGTCTTGATGAAAAGAGTGTCCATGAGCTAAATCCAGGTTTTAGTGGCTGGTATTTTTTACCAGAGATGCAAAATCAATTATTACTGCCACATGAAAATGCGGAGCTTTTCAAGAAAAGATTCGCGAAGTTGTCAAAAATCATTTATGTAAATAAAACCCATAAAATCTCAAGAGGAGATAGTCTTTCAAAGATATCTAGAATTCATAATGTTTCTATTAAGTCAATCAAGGTGCTTAACAACCTCTCATCCGACTTAATAAGAATTGGCGATACATTGAAATTACCTATCAAAGGGACTACTGATAATAGTAATTCTGTTACTATAGCTAATAAAAAATATATAATTAATGATAAAACAATAACATATAGACATGTTGTAAAAAGATATGATAACTGGTATAAAATTGCAAAATATTATAATACTAATCTAAAAACATTGTTGTCGTGGAATAATGCCACAGTCAAAACTAATTTAAAAATATCACAGAAGGTTGTAATTAAAATGAAAGCCCCTGTGTTATCTAGTACGGACAATATTAAATTAAGGTACGTGGTTGATCTTGGTGATACAGTTAATCTTATTAGTACAGGTTTTAAGGTTTCAAAAGAAGAACTATTAAAAACAAACAATATTAAATCCTCGCGATCATTAAGAGCTGGTACAAATCTAGTAATAACTAAATAGCCGAGACCTTACAGTTTAGAGAGATATCTGTCACCTCTATCGCATAATATTGTTACAACCCTAGCATTCTCATTTTGCTCTGCTATCCTGCGTGATATATTAATATTTGCAGCCGCAGAAACACCACAGAATATCCCATTCTTTATTGATAATTCACTTGAAGTAAACTCTGCATCTTTCTGACTTATATCAATAATTTCATCAATAATTGCATTTTTTCTAATTTCAGGTTCATAGCCGTGTCTCCATCTTCTTATTCCAGGTATTTTAGAACCATCCTCTGGCTGAACTCCTATAATCTCGATCTCTTTATTTTTTTTCTTTAGGAACATTGAAACACCCGTAATAGTACCAGTTGTGCCCATTGCTGAAACAAAATGTGTAACTTTGCCTTCTGTTTGCTCCCAAATCTCTGGCCCGGTGCCTTCAAAGTGTGCCATATAGTTTGAATTATTTGAGAACTGATCCAGAACAAATCCTTGGCCAGATAAACTCATTTTGACAGCAAGATCTCTTGCTCCTTCCATGTCTTCCTCTTTTGATACCAATATCACCTCTGCTCCATATACCTTCATTGTCTTAATTCTTTCTGATGAAACAGTCTCTGGCATTATAATAATAATCCTGTAGCCCTTAATTGCTGCAACCATTGATAACGCAATACCAGTATTTCCGCTAGTAGCTTCTATTAACGTATCACCTTTTTTAATTTGTCCATTTGCTTCAGCATCGTCAATCATTCTGAGAGCAGCCCGATCCTTAATTGACCCACCGGGGTTATTGCCTTCGCATTTAGCTAACACAATACTTGTTTTGGAGTTTACAGGCACCTTTATTAGAGGGGTGTTTCCTATAGTTTCTTGGATATTTATAAAATTCATACTATTCAACCAAAACCATGGCGGTAGAATGACTATCTGTATCGGATATTGTGAGAAATATATTATTGGCAGAGATTGATTTTAATATTTTAATTAAGGTATTAGTTTTTACGAAGAAAGGTTTTCCTGACTTGTCATGATCGATGACTAGTTTAGATGGATAAACTCCTTTTCTATACAAACCAGTTCCTAGTGCCTTAGATAAAGCTTCTTTAGATGCAAAATGTTTAGATAAATAACTTACAGGTGACTTTGATTTATTAAATTCAGTAATTTCAGTTTCAGATAATATTTTTTTAGCAAATATATGACCATACTTTGCATACAGAATCTTAATTCTGGAATTCTCAATCAAATCTATGCCTATACCTTTAATCACAGTTGTCTATTATACTTATGATTTTCTCGATTGCATCCTTTAAACCTATGAAAACCGCTTGTGAAATAATTGAATGTCCAATATTTAGCTCATGTATATGAGGTATTTCACATATTTGAGTCAAGTTCTCTATATTCAAACCATGTCCAGCATTCACTATTAATCCAAGATCATGTGCTGTATTAGAAGCCATAGACAGGCTCTCTAATGCCTCAAACTCGTCAATAGAATTGAATTTATTAGCATAATGTCCTGTATGTAATTCTACAATCTCAGCACCAAGCTCTTTTGATAATTTCACTGATTCTATATCTGGATCAATAAACAAGGATGTTTTAATACCTGCTTCTGCTAACTTTTTAATATTATTTTTAAATAAGTCTAATTCAGAAACATTAAGTTTTTTAAGATTTAAACCGCCCTCTGTTGTTTTTTCTTCTCTTTTCTCGGGTACTATGCAACAAAAGTCTGGTTTAAGTTTCAATGCAAACTCAATCATTTCCATGGTATTCGCCATCTCAAAATTTAAAGTTTTCGCGCAGTCACGCACTTCAAAAGCATCGGAGTCCTGTATATGGCGCCTGTCCTCTCTTAGATGTATTGTTATTAAATCTGCACCAGCATCCTCTGTAATTTTTACAGCATCAGCAAGACTTGGATATAACGTGTCTCTCGATTTTTTGATAAATGCGATGTGATCTAGGTTTACACCTAAACGTATTCTATTGCTTCTCATAGTATAATGATACTAGTTAAATGATTTCAAGGCTTCAACTATCTTTATAAACTTTTCGTTTTCTGGTTTTTTATCATTAACAAGGACATCTAAAATTGCATAAGTATCTTGGTCTATAAATTCAACATAAATTTTCTTATCTTCTTCCGAGAGATGAGGGTAAAATTTTTCTGTGTAGCGTGATAATAAGATATCAACTTCTCTAATACCTTTTCTACATTTCCAAATTACTTCAGATAAACGCATTTTATTCCGATGCTAGCATTTGCTTTATATGAGAGATGGCTTTAGCTGGGTTTAGATTTTTTGGACATGTTTTTGTACAATTCATGATTGTGTGACATCTAAAAAGTTTAAATTTATCTGCTAATTCAGATAGCCTTTCTTTCTTAGCTGTATCTCTACTATCAATGATCCATCTATATGCATGTAACAATGTTGCTGGCCCTAAATACTTATCGGAGTTCCACCAATAACTCGGACAACTAGTAGAACAGCATGCACATAAAACACATTCTATTAATCCATCCAACTTCCCTCTTTCCTCTTGAGACTGCAAGTGCTCTCTATCAGGCTTAACATCATTGATTAACCAAGGCTTTATTGATTCATATTGTTTATAGAAATCTTTCATATCTGGCACTAAATCTTTTACAACTGGCATATGAGGCAAAGGATATATCTTTAGATGCTTCTCATCTGCAATATTTAGAATACAAGCCAAAGTATTAGTACCGTTTATATTCATAGAACATGAACCACAAATACCCTCGCGACATGATCTTCTGAAAGAAAGCGTTGGGTCTATATTGTTTTTAATATAAAGCAATACATCTAGACCCATTGGTCCAAATTTATCTTTATCAAGTATGTATGTATCCAGATATGGGTTAGAATTCAAATCAGGATTATACCTGTATATATCTACACGAAGTCTATTTTTTGGTTCCACAGATGGCTCAAAAGTTTTGCCTTCTGTCACTCTAGAATTAATAGGTAATGTAAATTTAGCCATAATCTAATACGTCCTTGCTTTTAATTTAACTGTCTCAACCTCATCAGTTAGTGTTTCAAGCTTCACAGGTTTATAGTCAAACTTTTCTGCACCATCTTTATCTATAGAGACCATTGTATGCTTCAACCACTCTTCATCATCTCTTTCCGGAAAATCATCTCTTGCATGGCTTCCCCTGCTTTCTTGCCTATTCTGAGCAGAGTATAAGGTTGCCAATGCCTGATATAGAAGATTATTCAGCTCCAAGGTCTCCACTAAATCTGTATTCCAAGTTAAAGATTTATCGCTTACTGATACATTTTTAAAATCACTGAACAAGCCTTGCATTATACTGATTCCTTTTTTAAGGGTTTCAGCATCCCTATAGACAGGAGCATATCGCTGCATAGTTTTTTGCATCTTATTCCTTAACTCTGCAGTGCCAATATCGCCAGATGAATTCCTTGTTGATTCAAAATTATCCATGATGTCACTAATAGTTGAAGATTTGATATCAATGTGATTTTTAGTTTTTTTATCCAATAAAGCACAAGCTCTCTCTGCTGCAGACTTTCCAAATACTATTAAATCTAATAAAGAGTTAGAGCCTAGTCTATTAGCACCATGCACAGAAACACATGCTCCTTCACCTAAAGCCATTAACCCTTCTACTGTGTCTCCTTCGCCAGTAGCTATGACTTCGGTATAATGGTTAGTTGGCGTGCCACCCATATTATAATGAACAGTTGGTATCACAGGAATAGGATCTGTTGTTGCATCGACGCCTGCAAATATTTTAGCAGTTTCAGTAATACCAGGTAGTTTTTCATGAATTATGCTTGCATCAAGATGTTCTAAATGCAGCAAAGCATGGTCTTTTTCTTCGCCAACACCTCTGCCAGCGTTTACTTCCATCTGTATAGCTCTACTCACAACATCTCTAGATGCCAAGTCCTTAGCATTTGGAGCATATTTAGGCATGAATCTTTCGCCCTCAGAATTTGTTAAGTAACCACCTTCTCCTCTAGCACCTTCAGTTATTAAACATCCAGCCCCATAAATACCTGTAGGATGAAATTGTATAAACTCCATATCCATCAAAGGTAAACCTGATCTTAATATCATTCCATTACCATCACCAGTGCAAGTATGAGCTGATGTTGAAGATTGATAAGTTCTGCCATGACCACCTGTAGCAAGAATTACTATATGGGCTTGAAAAAGATGTATTGAGCCATCATCTAAACACCAAGCCAAAACACCTACACATTTTCCATCTTCAAAAACTAAATCAATTACAAAGTATTCAATAAAAAAATCTACATTATTTTTAAGTGCTTGAGTGTACAAAGTGTGAAGGATAGCATGCCCGGTTCTATCGGCTGCAGCGCATGTTCTTTGAGCAATACCTTTACCATATTCAGTTGTCATTCCACCAAATGGTCTTTGATAAATCTTGCCTTCCTCTGTTCTAGAAAAAGGAACGCCAAAATGTTCTAGCTCTATTATTGATTCCACAGCATTCTTGCACATATACTCGATGGAGTCCTGGTCACCCAACCAATCAGATCCTTTGACAGTGTCATACATATGCCAACGCCAGTCATCTTCACCCATATTACCGAGTGCCCCACTTATACCACCTTGGGCAGCTACAGTGTGACTTCTAGTTGGAAAAACTTTTGATATACAAGCCACGCTATGATCAGACTGAGAAATACCCATAGTCGCTCTCAAACCAGATCCTCCAGCACCAATGACTATCACATCATGTGTATGTTTTATGATTTTACTATTATCCATATTAATTCCCTTTAATTACTATTAGCGAAACAAGTGTTAATAAAAATAATATAACATGGATAAACTTTGAGAGGTTCACTAATAAACTCTGAGTTTTCATATCATGTATATAGTCTTCCAAAATTGTTTCTATACCTAACGAACTGTGCATAAATAAAATTACTGACATAAAAACTATTAATAGAATTGCTGGAATCGATGAAATATCATTTGTAACATCTGCATAAGATAAGCTACCGATATTAAATAGATAAAAAGTTGTATATATCGCAATAGGTATAAGTAATATTGCACTGATTCTTTGTAATTTCCAATGAAAGATTGCCATAAATTTCCTACTAACTAATCTTAAGTATTACGAATAAAGTTAAAACTAATGAGAGTAATATCACAAGATATCCAGACATATAACTGTCTTTTATGCTTAATCCTAATCCCATATCCCAAAATAAGTGTCTGACTCCATTGCTTAAGTGAAAAGCTAATGAAAAAACTGTGCCAATTAAAATAATTTTAATAATAATGTGGTCTAGTATCTGTAAGAATAACTGGTAATAATCTGATCCAAATGAAATAAAAACTAATGAAAATGGTATCAGTATAGAAAATAATGACAAAACAACCCCTGTAAATCTATGTGTAATAGAAAGAACAGAAGTCAGCTGTGGTTTATAAATTTGCAAATGAGGAGATAATGGTCTTTTATTTTTCATTGTTCTATCCATGTTAAAAATCTATGCAACGACCACTTTTTTCCCAATCACCATACCTAGTCGGATCCAAACCTTTTCGTCCACCAATTTCTTTAATTTCCTTAATTTTTTTAGGAGTATTTTCTTTTGGTTCAGGCTTGTCTTTATTTTGATTGTTATTCATGTAATCTCTCCAACACGTATTATATGCAAATATAAATTAAATAAATAGTACTTTATTAGGATATACTTATTTTCATCGAAGAGAGTTTAGATATAATAAATTAATAGTAATAATTTTATGGTAATCAGTTATTTTCATGGAAATCAATACTTTATATGAATATTAGAGAATTATCAGGATATTCCAAGGATCCAGAAACAGTTTGTCTAAGAATCTCTGGCGAAGATGCTGGTAAATTTTTACAAGGTCAACTTAGTAATGATATAGATTTGGTTGAAGAAAATATTTTCCAATATTCTTCTTACTCAACCAATCAAGGCAAAGTAATCGCAATACTAAGAATTCTTAAAGATCAAAATGATTATGTAATATTAATTAATAAAGATATTTCTGACTATTTTACTCAAAAATTATCGATGTATATTCTCATGTCTAAAGTAGTTATAGAAAGAGACAGTAATTATCTTGTTTTAGGAGTATGCGGAAAGACATTGGATCAATTTTTAGAAAGCAATGTAGGGAAAGACTCAGATAGTTTTAAAAGAAATGATGACTATTGGGTTTTAAACAATGATTCAAAGCATTTCCGGTCTTTTACCCTAGTTTATAAGAATAAAAAACGCATGGTAGATGAAATTAATGTATTGACTACTACTGATGAATTGAAGATTAATATAAATAAATTAGCTGACTACTATAATGGTATATTAAGAATAAACATGGAAACTAAAGAACAATATATACCTCAAGTCTTGAATTTAGAAAAACTAAATGGAATAAATTATAAAAAAGGATGTTATACGGGACAAGAAATTGTAGCAAGAACACACTATCTTGGAAAAATTAAAAAACAATTGTTCTTAATAAGGCATTCCTCAGATAAGATAAATATTTCTAATAAAATTCACGATGAAAATAATGAAATAGTAGGTGATATAATGAGTCATAATCAAGTCATTGACCGAGAAATGATATGCTTGGCGGTCATAAGACTAGATTCTGTTGACAAAGGTTTATTTGTTAACAATAAAAAGGTAAATATAGTTAATTAATTTTTAAGTATATCTTTTATAATATCTCTTTCAGTCAATAATTCTTTTTCCGTATCCTTTATATATTTCATTGATTCATCGCTTATAGCTAATTCATTAATTATAGAAATGTTCGAGTTTGAAATTTTAAGTGGAAACGAGAAAAATATTTCATTACTAATCCCATAAGTATTATCTCTCATGATTCCCATTGACTCCCAATCATTAGAACCATTAATCAGAATATTTAAATGATCATATATTGCAGATGCTGCTGATGCAGCACTAGATTTTCCTCTATGCTGAATGATTTCAGCTCCCCTTTTTTGTACTCTCGGGATGAATACATCGTTAACCCAATCAGCATCAAGAGATAAGATAGCTTCGTTACTATTAGATACATTAGCATGATTTAAGTCTGGAAATTGAGTAGCAGAATGATTTCCCCAGACTACTAACTGAGAGACTTCTGTAACTGATTTATTAAGTTTATTTCCCAAGATACTTTTTGCTCTATTTTGATCCAATTTCATAAGAGATGTAATATTATCGGATGGAATATTATTTGCAAAATATTGTACGATCAAAGCATTAGTATTTGCAGGGTTCCCAACAACTATTATTTTAGTATTTTTATCAACACACTCATTGATGATCTTTGCTTGTTTTTGAAAAATATTTGCATTATCCAATAACAAATCTGCTCTTTGCATCCCTTTAAATCTAGGTTTCGCGCCTACTAATAAAATATAATCTGAGTCTGTAAATGCTAATCCAGGATCGTCTGTAGTAATAATATTATCTAAGTTTGGAAATGCACAATCTTCGATTTCATATTTAACACCCTTCAAGATGGGTAGTGATTCAGCTATATCGAGCAGGTTAATCTGTATTTTTATATCAGCAGGAAATATGTTGCCAGACAAGATGCGAAATATTAACGAATAAGCTATATTACCCGCTGCACCAGTTATAGTTATAATTACCTTTTTCATTTTAAACCTGCCTTCAGTGATTTTAAATCATTAATAGAATTAATACTAATCGAATTATGATTATTAATCTTAATGCAATGTACCGGCACTTTATTATACAAAAACCTTAATTGCTCAAGACTTTCAGTTTTTTCAAAATCAGATTTAAGAAAAGATGAATACATATCCAATAACCTTGCTTTATATCCATATATGCCTATATGTATTGCAACTGAGCCGGTAGAACCATGAGGTATTATTGATCTAGAAAAATATAGTGCATTACCTTGTTTATCTACAACTACTTTCACGGAATCTTTGTTGCTAATTAATTTTTTATCTATAGTGGTATATATAACTGTTGAAACAATTTCTTTTCTTGAAACTTTTAAATCATTGATAATATTCTTGACAGCAATTAGTGGAAAATTATATTCATCTCCCTGTATATTAATAATAATATCATTTTTTTTAAAATTTAGATCTTTGGATAAAGCAGATAGCCTTTCTGTTCCACAAGAATATTCTTTATCACAGAACCAAACTTGAATACCAATGTTCTCGACTATTTTTTTAATTTTCAAACTATCAGTAGCGATTAACAATGAGTCATAATTTAATTTCTTAGCTCTTAAAGCTACATGCTCAATAATACTTTTTCCATTAAATACTTTAATGAGTTTATTTGGGAACCGTGTTGATTTTAGTCTTGCTGGTATTATAATTCTAGTTTTCATACTTTAATAATTTTGATAAGTCTTCCTTAATTTTTTCTAAAAGTAAATTATTGGGGATAACTTCATGCAAAATAACCCAAATATTACTATCATTTAGATTACTTAATTTAACATAATCTTTAGAGGTAAGAAAGATTGGTTTGTTAGTCAATGAATTAAACTCGTTTCCAGAAAAATGATGGTGATCGTCAAATTTATGTGAAACATAATTAATCATATAATGATCAAGTATATTTGTTATATTTTTAATTGAAGCAATTCCAGCAACTAAATTTACTTGCTTATTTCTAAAATAATCAAAGCTTTTTATTTCTTTTGTGACAATATTTTGGAGCCCGTTATTAATAGAACTTGTGGCATATATTTTATCATTAATAACATTTGTCAATACTGAAATATTTGCCCTTAAAATACGAGATTTTAGTTCACGTAATGGCCCAGATGGTAACAAGTATCCATTACCAAAAAGTTTATCATGGTCTGTTAAGATAATTTCATAGTCTCTGTTTAGGGAATAATGTTGTATACCATCATCGTGAATTACAACATCCACGTTAAATGTATCTAGTAAAAGTTTTGTTGCATGCACTCTATTGCCGCAACTAACAGTTATAGCATTAGTTTTTTCAAATAAAAGTATCGCCTCATCACCAACTATTTTTGGATCTGACTGTTCATTAATTATAATGGGTATCTTAGAAGCTCCTTTGTATCCGGAAGATATTACGCCAACTTTTAAACCCCTGGATAACAAATAATTTATCAGCCAAATACAAAATGGTGTCTTTCCAGAACCACCAAGAGAAATATTGCCGACAATTATAATGGGTGTATTAAATTTAGTTATTCGAAAGAGCTTAATTTGGTATAAATATCTTCTAATCGTAATTGTAATTAAATATATTAATGATAATGGTAGAAACAACAAACTAAAAAAATTAAATTTAGAATACCAAATATTATTGAAAAACTTATCCATTATAAATCGGGAAATTGTATTTGATGTAATTTTGCATATAATCCTTTTTTCAATATCAGCTCAGAATGTTTTCCTCTTTCTCTAATTTTACCTGTATCTAATACAATAATTTGATCTGCTTGTTCTATAGTAGATAAACGATGAGCAATAACTATTGTAGTTCTGTTTTTTTGAAGTTCATCAAGAGCTGTTTGTATAAGTTTCTCTGACTCCGAGTCTAACGAGCTTGTGGCCTCATCTAGTAATAATATAGGTGCATCTTTTAAAATTGCTCTAGCTATAGCTATTCTTTGTCGTTGTCCACCAGATAGTAATACCCCATTATCTCCAACAAAAGTCTCATAACCTAGATCAAAATTATCTATAAAGTCTGATGCATTTGCACTTTCTGCCGCAAGCTTCACTTCCTCAAGTGATTTATTTTCTAAAGAGCCATAAGCTATATTATTTCTAATTGAATCATTAAATAATGTTAAATCTTGTCCAACATAAGCAATCATTCCTCTGAGTTCTTTTAATGAGAATGAGTTGATATTTTCATCATCTATGGATATGTTTCCTTTTTTAATATCATAAAATCTTGGTAATAAATTTATAAGAGTAGATTTTCCACTACCAGATTTTCCAACTATTGCACAAGTGGTTCCCTTAGGGATTGAAAAATTAATATCATTTAAAACTAAATTATCATTATCATAATATGAGAAATTTATCTTATTGAAATTAATTAATTTAAAATTTCTACTAAATATTTTATTAAAGTTATCTGTATTTCTATCCGATTCAGATTGAGAGTCTAAGAGCTTAAATACTGATTCGCTAGCAGCAAGTCCTCTCTGTAATACAACATTAATTTCAGCAAGCCTCTTTATTGGTGCAAATATCAATATCATTGCTGTTATAAAAGACATAAATGTTCCAACAGATATCACTTCTAGATATTCATCAGAAGTAACAAAATATATTACACCTGAAAGGAAAAGTGCCACTATAAATTGAACCAAAGGGATACTTATTCCCTGAATTAATGCTAATTTTAAATGTCTTTCTTTATTATTATTATTTACACCTTCAAAAGATTCTTTCTCACTTTTCTCACCACCAAAAATTTTAACAACTCTATGACCAACAATTAACTCTTCTACAACATTAGTAATATAACCCATTGATTCCTGTATGTGCTTGCTAGCATCCCGAAATCTAACACTCATTACTTTTACGAATATAGCTATTACTGGGCCGATGACAAATAGGCCTATAGATAAAATAAAACTTTGATAGAACATCAATCCTAGTAAACCAACAACTGTTAAACCATCTCTCACTAAAACAGTTATAGCTTTCGTTGCTGCTTCCGCAACCTGTTCCGTATCGTATGTCAGTTTAGATAAAAGTTCTCCTGATGTTGCAAAGTCATATGTCTTTGTAGGCATATGAACAAGTTTATCAAACATTTCCTGCCGTATTGTTTTAACAACATTTCTTCCAACCCATGAAATACCATATGTTGATATGAATCCAGAAATACTTCTCAGCAAGAACAAGCCTATAAGCAAGAAAGGAAATAATCTAATTGTATCAGGATCCTTTTCAACAAAACTTCCATCTAAGAGTGGTTTAATTAATGCAGCAAAAGCTGTATCAGTTATAGCAAACATAGCCATTGCAATTACTGATAATACAAACACAACTTTATGTTTAAAAGTATATTTCAATAATCTAAAATATAAACTAGATTGAAGATTCGAATTTATTGGTTTCTGCATATTTAATTTAACAAAAAAATGAAAGATATGTAGTAGTATATGATATTAATACATTTTAAATGAAAAATATCTTTATTTTATTAATGATACTATAGCATATGAAAAAGTTTTTTAAAAAATATACTCCTAATAAAGATATAGTTAAGGACTATAAATTTTTAGGTTTTTTGGGTAATGCTCTATTTCATGAGGATCTATGGAGATTCAGTAGAATTCCTTTCTGCAGAGGAGTTGTGATTGGAATCTTTTGGGGCTGGATGCCGATGTTTTTTCAAATGATACCCGCTGCATATTGCGCGATTCTGTTTAGAGCGAACCTTCCTCTTTCTGTTGCAGGTGTATGGATCAGTAACCCAATTACAATGCCACCAATGATGTATTTTGCCTACCTTTTTGGCAATTATATATTGAATATAAACCCAGTATATGAAGAGTTTCAATTGAATACTGAATGGATTATGAGCGCAATGAGTAATATATGGGAACCTTTGTTAGTTGGTACATTAACAATAGGAATTTTATCAAGCATAATTAGCTATTACATCATGCATATTATCTGGAGAATATATGCTTATAGGAGATTAAAAAATAGAGGGAAATAATTAAACTATTTTTCCAGAATCTAGCATAAGGACTTTATCAAATTCTGAAATAAGACTCTCATCATGTGTGACCATTAAAAGCGATGTGTTATTCATTCTGCAATTACTAATCAGAAGTTTCATGACATTTAATGTATTTTTAGCATCAAGATTTCCAGTAGGTTCATCGGCTAATATAATTTTAGGTTCCGTTATTAGTGCTCTTGCAATAGCAACTCTTTGGCATTCACCTCCCGATAACAAATTAGTTTTATAATCAATACGATCAAGAAGACCAATATTATCAATTAGGACTCTTGCATTTTGTTCTGCAGTTTTTTTAGTAACACCCCTCAATAGCAAAGGTAAAGATATATTTTCTAAGATTGATAAGTCATTTATTAAATTAAAAAATTGGAAAATAATACCAATGTTATTGTTTCTAAAAGATGAAAGTTCATTGATCGAGAGTTTATTCAAACATGTCTTATTTAAATATATCTCTCCATATGATGGTTCTTCTAAGCCTGAAATTAAATTTAGGAGAGTACTTTTACCGCTACCAGACGGTCCTTTTAATGCAGTGATTTGACCTGCATCTATATTTAAACTGACGTCCTTAAGCACTTTAACACTTTTCAATGAATTACCAAGAAGAAAATGTTTGCTAATATTTATACAAGATAGCATTTAATTATTCCCTCTAAATATACTTGCAGGATTAACGCTTGAGGCTTTCAAAGCTGGGTATATTGCTGAAATCAAGGTGAGTATGAATGTATAGATGACTATAAATAAAATATTAGTATAATCTATAATAGATGGTATTTGGTTTAGATGATATATCTCCGCAGGCATTAAATTAATATTGAATAAATTTTCTATAAACAAAATTATACCATCTATATTATTAGAGAGAATAATTCCTAGGAGCACACCAAATATAATACCAATTAATCCTAATATTAAACCCTGGATAAGAAAAATAAAAATTATATCTCTCTGCTTTGCGCCCAAAGTCAACAAGACAGATATTTCTTTCTCTTTATTAGTTACAAGCATCAAAAGAGAAGAGACAATATTAAAAGCCGCTATTGCAACTATTAACATTAGTATTATAAACATAACTCTCTTTTCATTATTAATAGCAAAAAATAATGCTTGATGAGTATAACTCCAATCCTGGGCATAAAAATTATTTTGGTTCTTATTGAAGATATTAACAAATGAATAAGATTTTAATGGGTCATCAAGCTTGATTCTTACTGCATCAAAATTAATATGTCTCTTATTATTAGCCTCAAGGTTACGAAGAAGACCTCTTAAGCTAATAAATGTATAAGCATTATTATATTCATATATGCCAGCATCAAATATCCCTGTTATGGCAAACCTTTGTTTGAAAGGGAAAAGTTTTGTAGAATTATTAGACTTAAAGTGTGTATATATCTCTATTTCGTCGCCAATATTTACTGATAATTTTGAAGCAACTCCCGAACCAATTACAATATTGTTTTCTTCGTTATTCAAATCAGAGTAACTACCAAAAATAATATTTTTATGTATCATGCCTACATTTTTCTCAAGAGATGGATCTATCGCTCTAAATAATCCATTAGCAGTGCCAGAATCCGATGATAACAAGATTTCTTTTTCAATGTAAGGTGAATAACCCAAAATATGGTTACTCGATTTAAGCTGCTCAAATTGATCTAGTGAATAAGATTTATCTTGTGGATTTACATACGCAGTAACATGAGATGTGAATCCAAGGACTTTTTCTCTCAACTGATATTCAAAACCATTCATAACTGAAATTACAGTAATAAGTATTGATATGCCAAGAATTATGCCTATAACTGAAATTTTTGATATGATGTTTATGAAACTGGAATTTTGTTTCGATCGCAGGAACCTATATGCTAGTAACAATCGCATGGGAAAATTATAACACATAGAATGAGCGAAAAAAATATTAATGGTTAAAGAAAAATTTATAATAGATAGTGATACAAACTGCTTAATATTAGCTTGGCCGAGCATATATCGTAAAAAAATATTTTGGCGCGATTTAATAAAAATATATTATAAGCTAATCAGTATAATAATATCAAATGGGTACCATATAATCTTAATACATCATGAAAATGTAAATATTGAAAATGAGATAGAATTCATTGGTAAGAAGTTTTCCGATATTAACAGTAATTATAAATCAAATATTTCTTTTCATGAATATGATTTTGATGATATATGGATACGTGATTATGGTCCTAAATTGACAAAGTCAGGTATAGCTAGATTGATTTTTAATGGGTATGGTGAAAAATATTTTCATAAAAATGATAGTCTTTTTTTTAACTACCTCATGCAGAAATATCCAAGAAACAATAATGATATGTTTAACAACATAGTAATTGAAGGTGGTAATATTATTAACTCATCAAAAGACTGCATATTGAATATAAACCCCATCATTATGCATAATCAATTATCTTCAAATTCTATAAAGAATAAAACCAAGGAATTATTTGAACAATACATGGATGGAGACTATCATTTAATAGATATACAAGAATTGACTGGTGATGATACAGATGGGCATATCGATAACATTGTTCGATTTAAAAATGATACTACATTGTTATATATGTCTACCAATGAAAAGGATCATCCTGACTATGAGCTTTTGAAGAATTTAGAAAAGCAATTAGGTAAACTAATTAAAAACTCTAATAATATAAATGATATGATTCCTATTGATCATAATTATCAAGACGTAGTTAGGAATAGAAATGGTTCTATATTGCCTTTCTCATATCTCAACTTTATAATGATCGGGGATTTAATTATCTTTCCAGTTAACTTAAATACGGATATTCAGAAGAAAAAATATTTAGAAGAGTTGTTCCCTGACAAGAATATATATTTTATAGAATCTTCTGCTTTACTCAATGAATTTGGAAGCCTACATTGCTGTAGCAATAATTTTGTTATATGAATAAATTAAATAATAATAAAAAAATAGATGTGGTAATTTTACAACAAGCTATTAGTGATAGTACTGATAAAAATTTAGAAAGTTTTATTAAAAGTATTAATAATGTTAAGGCATCTAGTAATATAACTATAGTTGTTGGGCATGAGCTTTCATATTTAAAATATTTTCCAATAACTAAAAATATAATTAATAAAAAATATGCTATTCAAAAATCGTCAAAAATATTCAAAGATATAAAAAATATATGTATTAAAAAAAACATCTTCTTCCTTTTCTCATTTTTTGAAAAAAGTAAAGAGAGACTATATAACTCAGTATCTCTGATATCCCCAAATGGCAAAGAAGTTGGTAAGTATAGAAAAAGAAATATACCTAATGAAGAATGTTATCAAGAAAAATATTATTTCAATAAATCTAATAATAAGCATGTAGTTATTGACATTGGGATATGCAAAATTGGACTAATGATCTGCTGGGATCAATGGCATCATGAAACATATCAGCAATTAAATAAATTAGGGGCAGATTTAATTCTATGTCCCACATCAATTGGCTATGCTTATAAAAAAAGTAAATGCATTAGCTTGGCTAATGAAAAAGAAAAGTGGTTAAACATAATCACAGCAAATAGCTTGATGATAAATACTCCTATTGTTATAGCAAATCGAACTGGATGTGAATGCAGTAAGGACAACATGATCAAATTCTGGGGCTCCAGTTTTGTTACAAATTCTAATGGTGATATAGATTTCATAAATAAAAACAACAAATTAATGAGCTATATCACTATTGACCTATCCAAGAAGAGTCTCTCTAAAAAAATATGGGGATTCTGCCAAAAGAACTAGGTTTTAATCAGTAAATATCTATAAAAGTTGATGCTTGATAGGATGGATTTAATGATAAATAGGTTCATTTAAACATCTATATACTGTAGAATTGGTATTAAAGATGGCTCTGTGTGGTTATCTATGACTCAAATAGAGGTAATACGTGAGAATAGTAACAATTTTTTTAATGGGTTTATTCACCATAGGCACGACCTACTTAGATAGTTCTAAATTGCAACAAAGCAATAAATTGTCTAGCTTAGATCAGATTATTTATGAAGAAGAAAAACCAAGCGAAGAAGGAGAGCCAGATTGTGAATAATAAAAGTAAAAGGGAGAAGATATGAAAATCAATTCAATTTTAAGTGTTGTTTTAGTTTCCGTGTTTACATTCTCTACTGCCTATGCTGATAAACCAGTGGCAATTTCTAAAGCTGATGGACCAAATTCATTAGAGATAGGAGTTTCAGTAGGTAGCGGTGATGTTAAATTTATGAGAAATCAAAATAACAAAAATACTGTGAACCCAGCGTTTGCTAAAACATCAAGACCTTGTCCACCATTTTGCGTTCAACCAATGCAATTAAGACCGGGTATTGAGACTATTGGTGAACAAGAGATAATTCATTATGCAGTTATGATGAGTAAAGGACAAAAAATGCCTGACGGCTCTGAGATAATGGTAATTGACTCTAGAACACCTGATTGGGTTGCAAAAGGTATGATACCTGGAGCAGTCAATATACCTTGGACTCACTTAAGTGAAGCTAAAGGTGCTGATCCAATTTCAATTGCAGAGATAATGACTGATAAATTTGGTGCAAAAGAACAAAACGGTTTGTTCTATTTCGATGATGCCAAAACATTAGTTATGTATTGCAATGGAATGTGGTGTGGTCAATCACCTAACAATATTAAAAGTTTGCTAAAATATGGTTATCCTGCTGATAAAATCAAATGGTACCGTGGTGGTATGCAAAACTGGGAAATACTTGGTTTTAATACTGTAAAATAAAATAGACTTACTAGAATGAAAAGCAGTGCATATTTGTACTGCTTTTTTTTATCATGAAAAATATTTTTAAAGATAATACTAAGAACTATATCTATGGAGGCCTTTATGGGTCTTCCGGAAGCTATGTTATCAATAAAATATCTTCCAACTACGATAATACAATTATTCTACTTAATAATAATAGTGAAATAGTGAATTTTAGTAATGAGTTAAAACTATTTTCAGGTGAAGACAAAAAGATAAGCCAGTTTTTAGAAATCGAAAGCTTCCCATACGAGAGTTTTATATATGATATAAATATATTATCAGAGCGATTAAAAACATATAAGAATATAATAAATACTAAAAAGAATATTATAGTAACAAGCTACTCAGCTGTCTCAAAGTACTTAACACCAAAAGATACGATAGTAAAATATTTTTACCAGATTAATAAAGAGTGTAAATATAATAATTTATTATCTAGTTTAAAAGATCTTAGATATGACCGAACACAAAAAGTTTTGAATAAAGGTGAATATGCAATAAGAGGATCAATTGTAGATATATTTTCTACTGTTGAAGATCAACCGATAAGAATAAATTTTGATGGTGATGATCCAGAGACAATAAAGGTATTTAATTTAGATAGTCAGATCTCAAATAATTCTATTGATACTTTTACACTAGGACCAGCAACTGAAGTTATTATAACTAATGAGGTATTAAAAACTTATAAAGAAAAATGTAAAAATGTATTTGACCATGAATATATGGATGATATTGAGTATGATAAAATAATAAATAACCTACCACATCCATCAGCATTAAATATATTACCAATACTGTTTGATAATGTAACATCTTTATTCGATTTAGTTATAGGAAATAAAAACATCATCCTTTCTTTGAAAAATCCATATACTAAAATACATGCAATAAGAGAAAGATATAAAGATTTTTATGATAAAAATAAGGAAAAAAAATATATATTAGATTATAAAACATTGATAGTTAGCAATGATGATCTTCTGAAATCTACTAGTGAAATGATTAAATGCTCACTATCCTTATATAAAGTAGAGACAAGTCTAGTTGCAATGAACTCACCAATAAGAAAGTTACCATCATTATTAATTAATAATACTTTTAAAGATCCCTATAAAAGTCTTAAAGATTATATTCAAAAAAACGACAATACGATAATATTCTGTATAGATAGAAAGAGTTTAGTAATAGAGATTCAGAAACTACTTGATAGTTTAAATCTAAAATATGATTTATTAACAGATTTGAATAAAAGTAGTTATTCTAAAAAGATATATATAATTGAAAGCTATATTGATGACGGATTTATTGATTATGAGAAAAATATTAGTTTTATCTCATCAAAAGATATTTTTGGCTCAAGATCTATTAGTATTCCGAGAAAATCAAAAAATAGACTTATTGACAATTATGTTAATGACATTTCAACTTTAGAAATTGATTCGCCTGTTGTACATGATAGTTATGGTGTTGGACGTTATAAAGGATTGGTAAATATGGACATTGAGGGTATACAGACAGAATTAATCAAGCTTGAATATTCAAATGATGACATCCTCTATATACCTGTAACATCTATTAATTTATTAAAGAAATACTCTGGTCATACCGGATTAAATATTCCTCTTCATAATTTAGGGACTGATTATTGGATTAAAATTAAGAATAGAGCGAAGAAAAAAATTAATGATATAGCTGTTGAACTTCTTGAAGTAGAATCAAAAAGACTTGCATCAAAAGGATTTTGCTTTAAAAATAATCCAGATGAGTATCAGAGATTTTGTGATACATTTCCATATGAAGAAACAAATGATCAAATAAAAGCAATAGACAATGTCATAATAGATATGCAATCTAATAAACCCATGGATAGGTTAATCTGTGGTGATGTTGGTTTTGGAAAAACAGAAATAATAATGCGCGCATCATTTTTATCTGCTATAAATAATTGTCAAACTATTATCCTAGCTCCTACGACAATATTGGTTGAGCAACATTATAAATCTTTTCTCAATAGATTTTCATCTACAGCAATTAATATAGGAAGAGTTTCTAGGCTACAGTCTACAAAAGATAAAAAAGAAACCCTATCTAAAATAAAAAATGGCGAGATAGATATTATAATAGGTACTCATGCCTTATTATCTAAGAATATAGAATACAAAAATTTAAAATTACTTGTCATTGATGAAGAACATAAATTTGGAGTAACTGATAAAGAAAAGATTAAGAAATTAAAAACTAATATAGATGTAATTACTCTTACTGCAACACCAATCCCGAGAACATTAAATTCTGCATTATCACAGGTTAAAGACTTAAGTGTTATGGTGACACCACCACAAAATAGAAAGTCAATTGTTACACGTATAGTCAAATGGGATAAAGATATACTTATAGAAGCTATAGATAGAGAAATACAAAGAGGTGGGCAAATATATTATGTTCATAATGAAATAAGTACGATGGATAATGAAATTGAAAAAATCTCATTATTAAATAATAAAATAAAAATAGGAAGAATACATGGGCAACTTGATCCTAAACATATTGAAATTGAAATGCATAAGTTCTTGAACAGAGAATATGATTTACTTATATGTACAAGCATAATAGAAAGTGGCCTAGATATACAAAATGTAAATACAATTATAATAAATAATAGTAATAAATTTGGATTATCTCAACTTCATCAAATTCGTGGCAGAGTTGGAAGAACTAATAGACAAGCATATGCTTATATGGTTATACCTGAATATACTCCTATAACAAAAGATGCAGAAAAAAGACTTGAGGCGATTGACTCAGTTGAAAGCTTAGGCGGAGGTTTAGAATTAGCCACACATGATTTAGAGATTAGAGGTGCTGGGGAAATTTTAGGGGAAGAACAAAGTGGGCAGATATATGAAATTGGATATGCAATGTTCACAGATATTCTTAATAAAAGCATTGAGTTTCTTAAAACTGGGGATAATGAAGATGACCCAGATAGTATAGAAATCGATGTCAATAAGTCATGCTTGATATCGCAAGATTATATAAATGATATACTAACAAGACTAAAATACTATAAAAAAATATCTTCGTGCAAGAACTTTGATGAAGTTACTTATCTTTGTGATGAGTTAATAGATATATATGGACCACTACCAGATTACCTTGAAAATTTAATTATGATAACGAAGCTAAAGTTACAGCTGAGAGATAAAAATGTTAAATATATTAAAATTCTTGAAAAGACTATAAATATAGAATTTAAAGATAAGGAAAAAATAAATCCTGAAAAAATTATTAGTAATATGAACCAATATGATATTAAAATACTAAAAAATAATATGATTCAATTTTCATTAGATAACGACGATCTTTTTAAAATATCTGAAAAGATTAATAACCTTGTTGGCTCTATTCTTTAGGACTGCCCATTTCAATAGTCATGGTAGGGAAAGCTATAATAGCATCATGATTATTAATTATTTCTGAAACTTTATATAACACCTGTTCTTTGATTTTAAGAAATTCTCTCCAGTCTTTTGTATTTGTAAATGCACGAATAAAGAAATCACAAGATGACGCAGAAAAGCTCTGAAAATATACAAAAGGCTTAATTGATTGATCGAGATCATTATGATTCTCTAAATATATTCTTACATCATCTACTATTTTAGGCATCTTATCTAAATCATCATACCTTAGACCTATAATCTGATTAATTCTCCTGTTAGTCATTCTAGTAGCATTTTCTACGACTATATTAGAAAAAGCAGAGTTTGGTATATACAAAACATTTTTTGAGAATGTTCTGACAACAGTTAATCTCCAGCCAATACTCTCTACAATACCCTCAATATCTCTATCAGGAGATTTAATAAACTCACCTACTTTAAAAGGCCTATCAAGAAAAATCATCAAACCACCAAAGAAATTTGATAAGAGATCCTTAGCAGCTAAACCTATCACTAAACCACCTACTCCACCAAACGCAAGTAAACCTGAAATACTTAAACCAAATTCCTGCATAAGCGTTAATGCGGTAATTATTATTACAATAATTTTGAATATTCTTATAGTTATCTCATATGTTTGCTCAACAACTACAGGGTCATCGCTTTCTTTTAAATTTCTCAAAAAAGATTTATTACAATAATATCCATTTAGAATTCTAAGTAATGTCCATGATATTAATACAACAATTAAAAGATAAATGACTTTTGATGTATCAAAAGATTCAAATATTTGAAAAAGAATGTTTAATGCCTCGGATATCAAAATTAGTGAAACTAAAATTATTAAATAAGTTAATGGTTTTTGAATTGACTTAAGAATGATGTCATCAAAATCAGTTGCTGTTTTTTTTGATATACCAGTAAATAAAAGAATAAGTTTGTTTTTAATGAATAATAATGATATCGCTATCAAAGATATAGATATAATCTGTGTATATAAGTCTGTTTTAAATACTAAAGCTAAAAGTTCGTTCATGATTTAAGATTCCATTGATTTAATATTATTAAGATAGTTCTCATAGTTATCCTCATCCTTGTCTTGTCTTACTGGCATTACTATTTCTAACATATTATCATGATTTTTTTCATAGTACTCAATGATATTTTGAGTAAAATAATTTTTTTTAAAATATTTATATGATGATTTTAACTTGATGATTTCATTATTTTGCATCGTTGTAGCAATAATCATTCTGCACCCAGCATTCAAGGCTAAGAGTACTCTTTCTTCACATGATATTATCTTATTATTAATAGTTGCTGCTGCAAACATCTCGATATCATCGCTTATAAAAAATGGTTGTCTCGTAAAAATTGAATTAGCTTGAATAGTTAGCCATTCTTTTGAGTATGTTGTAATAAATTTATCTATCTTAGGGTAAGCAATATGACCTGTCATTATTGGTAAATTAAATTCAATATAGTTTTGATGAAGATTCTTAAATGGCAATATATCTGTAATCAGTAGCTCATTAATTTCTGCCTCTGATAAACAATTTTCCATATGACTATCAGTCATGACTCTCCCATGTCCAGGAAAGTGTTTTAAAACAGGAAGGACACCGCCATCAAGTGATCCTCTAATATACTGAGATGCTAATGAAGCCACCTCTTGGCTGTTATCACCAAATGTTCTATCTTTTAATAATTTATTTTCTTTATTATAGCTAATATCAATAACAGGCGAATAGTTAACATCAATATCAATTTCAGATAACTCATAAGCACCAATATATCCACATTGATATGCAATTTTAGCCCGTTGATCTGAGTCTTTTATTTGTGAGATTTTTTCAAAGCTTGGT
>Ga0257114_1000278_pt1 | contig 39821 bp, 54 predicted proteins | sample SI112_10mmetaG_FD_190149 | JGI IMG/M metagenome (GOLD analysis project Ga0257114, IMG submission 190149) | Marine microbial communities from Saanich Inlet, British Columbia, Canada - SI112_10m | ecosystem: Environmental > Aquatic > Marine > Inlet | place: Canada: British Columbia | collected...
GGTATTTTGCATAGTTATTTTGCTTATCTGCAAGCATATCATGATAATTTTCTGTATCTTTAAAAAAAGGGTTATTTTTGTATGTAGTGTGCTTGTATATCAAGCGTTCACTGCTATAGCTATCAATAGCAAATAGCTTGTGAATATAATCATGTTCATGCAATGGGTTGTAGCTTATCCAGATTTCACTATCTGCCTTTCTGACAGTATCTCTAAGCTGTATAAATGCGTCCTCTTTGATTACATCAGCCTCTTCTAACCACACTATCGATGTATCCTCTGTACCTTTTATTTTGTGACTGTCTCTATCAAAGCCAAAATATGTAATTTCACTGCCATTTTTAAAGACTATTTTTTTTTCTTGCAAGTCTGCAAAGTCTTCTAGTGCATAAGCAGCAATAATTTTACGCCACAGTTTACCAATGCTTTGTTTGATATTTTCCTTGTATTGACGTGTACATAATACAGATATAGGACTTTCTAAGCATTTAATTAATAAAGCTCTAACAATTGAATGAGTTTTGCCGCTGCCTCGACCGCCTGAAATAACTTTATATCTTTTGTGCGTATCTACTAAAAATCGATAGGCAGGCTGCATGTAAACTGGCGTAACATGATTACCTATTTCTTGTTGCTTGCGTATATTGTCTGTGTGCCAACTAGGCAGTAATACTCTTTGCATTACTCATCATTTAAAACACTAGCATCTAATGCATCAAACTTATCGAGCTGAACATCTATATCTTGTTTAGTTAGAGCAGTAACAGTCATAGAATGATCAATTTTTTCTGCTTCATAAAAACCTAGCATTTTGTTCTGCTCCTGTATGATTTTAATAGCTGTGTTTAAATCCGCTGGTATATAGCTAAAAGTGGTTAAGGGATTGCCTTTGTTATCTAATCTAACAACACCTTTGCTGTCTTGCATGACAACTTTTTTAAAACTGCCTTCAATCGCTTGATTTTTTATCTTTTCAAGCGTTTTTAAATTACCCACTTTAGTAATATTTAATGCTTGTTCAGCACTTTCTTGTAGTTTAGCTTTTAACTCTGAACGATACGCTGCAACGTGCGTCTTATTTAGCTCGTTTTGCACATTAGATCTTACAACTTGCACATTATCATTGCCTGCATAGCCAGCTTCTACATATGCAGCAGCTTGTTCTAAGTTTTCCTGTTCGATCAGATGAACTAATTTTTTTTGATTAGATGTTAGTTTACACATAATGCTGTGAATAGTAGTGCATAATCTGCTGCATAGTTATAGAGAAATATTCTTTTAACTGATGCATTTCATCTTGTTTGTAAACAAGTTTAGCAAAATCTTGCATGCAGCATAATTTTATAAGTAATAAATCTATACCATTTTTATAAAACTTCATATGCGTTTCTAAAGCACTGATATAGCTATTTAAAGTAATATTGTCGTTTGTCTGTGCAATTGTGTGCATATCTTCAATTTTTCTGCATTGCTCATCTAGCATATCCCAGAACAACCTCAATGCTTCACAAAACTTGATTATATCAAGATGTGACTTATTGTTTTTACGCAAAAAGGGTTTAATGTTTGTTATCTCAAAGTCGCTAAAAGCTGCTCTTAAATCGTGCAATGAAAGCACAGCAACATCATATGATTTAATTTTTAAATTCACATCATCACTATTTTGTTTAGCAATTGCGTCTAAAAAATCTGTATATCTCATTGTTTATTCTTTTCCGCAGTTTTCACATCCAAAATATTCTTCAAAGCCAAAATATTTAATTTTGCATTCATCATTATCACTTGCTCCGCAATCTAAACATATATTTTTCATGTCTATATCTACCACGAGCATTGAACTTGTTCAGAATCAGGATGTATATCATATTTTAAGCCTTTGTACACTATACAGCTTTCAATGCTCGTGTCAGAGTTTAATTGTTTACCGTTTCTTTCTAAAAAATTTATTACTTTATCTTGTAATAATAAAGCTTCTGTATCTGTCAAAGTAGATGTTGCTACATCACAAGCGTTGTGTGATGCATAGTATTGCTCTAATAAATACATATTTGTATCTATGTCCATTTTATCCTCCGTTGTTTCTAAACATATCAAGCGTTGTTGTTCTTGATATGTTTATACTATAGCAATATTATTTTAATTGTAAATATATATTTTTAAATTAATTTAAGTATTTACCTATCTCGTGTTGTTGCAATGTTTCACCGTTTCTTTTAACAGTAAATTCTTTGTTATTATCTTGCATGTATTTAGTCCAACGCCTAACGATTACATCGCAGTACTTAGGCTCTAACTCTATACTGTAGTTCTTTCTTTTTGATTGTTCGCAAGCTATTAATGTACTGCCAGAGCCACCAAATAAATCAACTACAAGGCAATTCTCTTTGCTCCATTCTTGTAAAAATAATAAAATTAATTCTAGCGGCTTTTGTGTAGGGTGTACCCTATGTTTAATGTCTTGCGTTTCAGTGCCAAAAATGCCAGCCCATTTAACCCTAAATATTTTTCTTTTATGTTTAGATTTGCTCCAGCATAACTCAAATTCACTGCCGTACATTTTACCTGCTTCGTCAGTCAGTCTTTTATCCCATACAATCCAAGAGCCTTTATTTTTTTCTGGCAACAATTCAGCAAAGTAATCAGAACCCCAAATAAAAATCTCTTTGCAGTAATCAAAATTGGCAAATATCGTATTAATTAATTCAGGTGTAAAATCGTCATTATCTCCTATTACTTTAGAATAAGTATTGCCTTGCTGCTTTCCTTTAAATTCATTTTTCATACTAGAGAAATCTGTATCTAAATGCATTGAGTACGGAGGGTCAGTAAATACAAGGTCTGCCCTTTCTTCCTGCATTAGCTTATCAATATCATCTATCACAGTAGAATCACCACATAGCACTCTATGTCCGTTTAGCTCGTATAAATCACCCTTAGCAGTAATAGGTGTGCGTGGTGGTTCTACATCGCAATCATTCTCGCCTATGTCGTCTTCTAGCGTTGTAATGTCTAAATCATCATCAAAAGTAGTTAAATGCAACTCCTCAATCTCTATCCTTGCATCTTCTAGCGTAATTTCATAAGTTTCTAGAAAGCTAGGTAATGCATCTTGATTAATCTTGGCTGTCTTGGCATTAAAAGCTAATAATACTTTTGCTGCCTCTGCTTTATCTTGTAAATCTAAGAATAAACAAGGCAATGTACTATCAATGCTATAGCCCTCTGAATGCAATTCCTGAAGTGCATCTTTGCGAGTGTGTCCATCTACTATATAGGTTTTATTATCAGCTTTATTTAGCCACACATGCACCGCTGAGGCTATGCCATTATCTATAATAGATTGCTTTACACGCTCTTTATGCTTCGCCTCTTTAAAATCTGGGTCTTGCAAGTCATGCAATAGATTCCAGTATATTTTATCCAGCCTAATTACTTTATCTTTTATCTGCATTGCACAACATCAATTAATCTATCTTGCAATAATTTTTCTTTGTGCTGTTTGCCGTAAAGTTTATCATGTGCGTAAACTAACTTTTTAATTTTAAGACTTTGCCAAAAACTAAAAGGTATATCTTCTATATTAATATCGTTTATAGTGATCTTTCTAAAGTTCACACATATATTATAATTATGAGGTTTCTCTATAATTAAAATGGTGGCAGAACTCAGATATAAATAAGGAATATATTTAGTGTCATAACGCACAGCATCAATATCTTTTAAACCTGCGACTATTTCCTCATAGACACTTTTAACTTCTTGCTTATCCATTATTTAACACTACGTTTGAATGCAATCAATTTGCTTAACAAAGCATATCCACCTATCAAGTTTATACATGCTATAATTAGAATCGTTTGAATAAACCACGGCAAATCAGATAATATATTAACACCGCCTAAAACGACTGATTGGGCTTGCGGGACGAAGCAAGCTATTACTAATGCTAGTAATCCTATGCGCACAATATCATCTGAATAACGCCTTTTATTAAGTCTTCTGATTTCTCGATCTTGCTTCAGATCAGCATCTATATTTTTTATATCTAAGTCAGCATATGCTTGAATTTCTGCTGTATGTGCCTGTGTTTCTGCAAGTTTTTGCTCGACTTTTGCACGCATAATATCTGATTCTTGCACTTGAGCATCTGAATAATTTTTCTTAATTTTGCTATAAGTATCGTCATCAATTGCTTTAAATTTATGCTTTAAATAAGCTACACCTTGATCGAATAAGAAAGGTGATATTAATTTAAATATGCCTGATAAGATTCCCATTTTTCCCTCGTAAGTTTAGTCAATCACATATTTTTTTCACAAGATGAACAATGCCTTCTGCGTCTTTTGCTGCATCTATAAGATCTAAAACTTGTACAGGATGTGTAACTGCATCTAATTCTATTTCAGCAATTTTTTTATTTACATCTAGTTCAAAAGTATCTGCAAAACGCCATGAAATTGATTGTAATTCATCTATATCAGTAGCTTTTGTAATTCTTCTGCAAGCAACGTCATAATTGAACTTGTTATCGACTCTTTGAGTGTTATATGCTTTAAACACATACTTCCAGAGATATGAACAAGCTCTTATACTGTAAATTCCATCTTCTGATTCTGCACGAAATTCTAAAACGTCAAGCATATTAGAGTTTGTTTGACTAATAGCCGTTTCTAAATGTTTTATAAAAATGTTTCTACAATTTGTGTCATGCTCAATAATTAATGTTGAGCCGTTTTTTATCGTGATTTTTTTAGAAAAGTTGAATTGATCTTTTAAATCTTTTAGCTTTTCATCACGCACAACAACATCAATCATTTTTTATTTTTTGAAAACTAAACATAACCTACTAAGGCATCTATACCAAAATCATAGCCGAGTGACATTGAATTAATTGAATAATATGTTCCAGAACCATAGTATCCTTGTTCTGTTTCGTTAGAAATGTAATAATGTATCATTCCATTTATATTTTTAAACTGAAAACCCAAGTAAGGCATATTGTAAACTTGAGATGGGTTTTTAAGAATAAAGTTAGCATAGTCATTTGTTTTTGAGCTGGCGGGTAAAAAACCTCCAACATCATAAAGAGCTGTTCCAACTCGAGATTTTACTTGACATTCATTAGCTCTAATATTGTAATTGTAGACATAAATTCGAAAACCATAAAATTTTGTTTTTTCAAAAACAGAAGCATGATGATCTTTTATGTATGTAGCAGTTTGATTTGCACCATAAAAACTGCCTTTTGTTCCGAATTGCAAAGTTAATTTTGCAGTATTATTGTCAGTAAATGTCTTTAAAGGCGTTCCGATCACATACATTCTCTCGTTTTGTAAAATAGCAGAATATTCATCATTAGTAACTTCAATCCAGGTGTTATCAGAAGCAGCATTGTAAGCTGCTTCACTCGTGGTTAAGTAGCTTTTAATGTCGTTGTTTCTCGTGATTAACGCCCAACCTGTAGTATTGTTATTTCCATTAAATTTATAATAAGAATTTCCAGTCAAAGAATCTGTAAAAATATCCCCTACGCTACCATAAATTGAATTTTCTGGATTTATTGAGCCTGAGCTGTTATTTGGTATGTTGATGGATACCCAACTTGCATTTTTCCTAGAATATATTAAACCGTTTGAAGGTGCGTCAGATATACCCCCACCGCCTGCGGAAGCTACCCAGTTCCCACTAGAGTTAAGTGTTATTACATCATTTATGTTACCTGCGCCAAGAACAGTATTTCTTGCGTTTTGAATGTCTGCAACATCGCTGAAATTGCTGGATTTAGAAAGCTTGCCATCTACTTCGTCTTGAGTCGCAATAATGCTATTTAATTCGTCTAACGCACTTGGTGCTAATATTTTTTTAATATGACTATAATTAGCAGGATATCCATTACAGTTATATTGAAAATATATCCTTATTGGATAGGAGCTGTGCGGAACATTAGATAAAGCAACAGTAGTTCCAGAAATATTACTTACTTTAATTTTATAAGAAAATAATTCAACTGCTCCCGAATAGGCGTATTTTTCAATATTGTCACTTCTAACAATAAAAGCACTATTGATTATTTTTGTAGCATTAAAATCTGAGCCAGCAATTTCATTATAAGACCCAGTTGTTAAAGTAACATTTGTTCCTGTGATTGTTCCAGGATTAAAATCTTGATAAGCCCAGATTACTCTTTGATTATTGATATCACTAATTGGAATACCTGCATCAATCAGTTGACCATTATTATCGAATTTTGCAATATTATTTGCAGTTGCATTTGGATCTATTAACGCAACATCATTTTTGTTAATATTTGTTGACTCTAATTTGCCGCCAGCATCTTGGCTAACAAGATGATTTGCTGTGCCATTTTCTACAGGATTTAATTTGTTTTTAGTCAAAAACCACCCAGCGCTTTCTTTGTGATAAGTATTCTGCTCTGTTGCTGTTTTAACGACTGATATTGTCGCAGGGGCAGCAGCATAAGGAAAAGCAATGGCGTGAGTAACACTAATTTTTCTAATAATATCGCCTTTACTCACTGATAAACCTGCAATTACTGGATTATCGAAGTTTAAAGCGTACAAACCATCAGCTGCGTTGTGCGTAACGCTTAAAATCGTGTTCAAAGCAGATTGGCTTTCTATAACTGACTTTACTATGGAGCTGTCTTCGTAATAAACATTGCCATCATTACTGACTATATCTAATTGACAATTAACAACATGCACGTCCCACGTAGAATTTATGTTGATTTTTACTGCTCCGCCACTAATATTTTCTAAGCGTAAAACATTTCTCCCACTTCTGGGCGCACCTGTCAAGTGAATTACATTAGGCCTTTTACAATTTGTGATAGTTTTCTCGCCATAGATAAAATTAATAGTTGAGCCGTCTAAATTAACATTTGTAAGATATGTTTTGCCACCCGAAAAATCATTAATAGTTGCTGAAATAGCACCATTAACAAATGACATATAAGTGTTGCCGCTTACAAGGCCAATAGTCCCATTAATTGTTACTGCTGGTGATATATCAAATGTAATAGTAAATTGATTGTTAGAAAAACTAGCATTACCACTTTTGTTACCTTGGCCATTGATTTTAAGAATGCTGTAGCTTGGCACGGCTAAAATGCCCTTTACAACAGTTCTCCAAGGTTTATCTAAACTTTGGCCATCATTATTATCATTGCCAACCAACTCATCAACAAAAAAAGTTGAATGTTGGCGCAAATTATCGCTGTCTGCTTTTAAATTTAAATCATCGCCTAATAATTTACCCTGCTTGGCAGATAAAACTTTTGATTCATCGTTAGAATTTAAATTATCAACTATATCTGCTTTAGAAACAGAATTAGCATTACTGCCACCAAAAACTTTAATCATTATAACATGCTAATAGTTGCAACTATTTTATGAAAATAAGAAGGTGTAGACGAACTATACATCAACAAGATATCATCCCATTTTGTGCCGTTCCAAAACAAATAAACATTTGCGCCAATAAGGTTAACATTGTTAATATTAGCGTGATTTATTGCGTCATTGTGTGAGCTAGAAATCTCGACATTTTGAGTGAATTTAATTAAGTCTCCCACTTGCGGATTCTGCGGTATGTCTGCAAATTCTGAAATTTCAGTAACACTCTGTGAACCCGTATAATTAGCATGTATGCATATATAATTTCTTTTCGCAGCAAAAGCTAAAGCATCAGATTTATCTTTATCAATTAATGCGCCACCAATGTTGATAGAATCATTACTTGTAGTCATTTCTGACAAATTATGCGTCAACTCATTAGATGTATATATCTGTACGTTTAAGCCATCATTTTCAACGCCTAAGCCGTTTCTAAAACTCCAATCCATGCTAGGCAATTGTGCTAATAAGATTTCAGAAGTTTGATAAATATAGTTCGAGTAAATCTGCATAATTAATAATCGTTATTAATCTGCAAAGTAAATCCATGCTGCAATTTACACTTAATTAACTGATCTTTGAACTCGTCAAAAGTAACATTACTTGCTGCCACAGCGTCTAAATTGTTAAGTATGATATGCTCTCTGCCGACAGCTATGCATCCTTCCACCTGGAAGGACCAATTAGCTACATGAATTAATATGGCACTACGTCCTGGCACATCTAAAACTTCATAAACGTCTTTGTGTCTGTTGCCTGAAAATGGCAATACTTTATATTTACCAGATGGAATGCTGCTAACATTGACTTTATTATCTAGATATGGACGTTCAATAGTTGCACATTGCCAGCCATTTGGCAGCTTTAAAGTGCCTAGCGTACAGCCTTTAGCCTTATCTAATTTGGTTTGCACATGCTTAAATCTGTGCAGGTAAACTTCTTGCTGACCCATCCGTTTGTGTTTGTTGTTGAAATTTGCGTTAAGAATCTGTCTTTCTTAACACTTAAAACATAACACAAATTTAGTCAAATATCAATAGCTAAGAGAGCGGGCATAACAGCATTGTGTGAAAGAGTAGAGTTGCAATGTTATAGCATTGCAACTCAGTAGATAAACGTTAAAAGTGATGTCGTTTATCGATTGCCTATTTCTAGGTCAGGGATTGCCATAGTTTTAACATAAATTTAATCAAATATCAATATCAAGGTATTTCTATAATAAAAAGTCTTTTTGTTTATTTAGGATATGTTTATATAAAAAGCTGTGTATTAAGCAAAAAACAACTCTAAATATACACTTTTAGGCTGTTTTTCATTGTACATTTAGAGCGTGGCCTATTTATACACTATCATTTCTTAAACACTTCAATTTTTCTTTAAAATATATTTTCTTAAGCTGTGAATTAGATTTTTTACCTACAATCTTTCGCTTGTCACGCAAGCAATCTAATTTTAAGCGGTGCAATGTATCATCTATATCATAATCTGCTGAACAGTTATCAACATTGTTAGCATCTAAATAATCTAACGCTTCTATTATTTCCATTGTAACATTTCTAATAATTAAAATTTACTTACCCTTAGTACTATCCATACTAAACTCTTGATATATAAGGCTTTTAGTTTTTATTGTTTTTGTGATAATTAGGCACTATTTGATTTTTTAAAAGCCAATCGCAATCAGCAAACTGCAAGTTATTAGGCGTTGTAATACAAGATGTTATTAATTGCTGTACATAATTGTTTAATTCCATCTCTTGTTTTTTTAACTCTTCTATTTTAACCGTTTTTTCACTGCAACGTTTAGCAGTAGCCGAAATAATGGCAAACACCAAACACAGGCAGAATAAAAAAAAGAAAAATTTATAAGGCGAATAATCTAAAAACTTAAACATCTAATACCCCCTATTATTTAATAATCAAACTAACTTTATCTTTAACGCTCACGCAATCACTACCAATAATAACGCCTTTATCTAGCAACTCTTGCACATGCTTTTTAGTAGCTGTCTTATCCATTACAATCGCCTCTCTGTTAATATGATACTCCTTTGGCAATTTTTTATAATCCACACTTAAATAATCTTTTTGCACTTTCGTATAAATAGTATGCTTTGAATTAGTAGTGGTAATGCTTCTTTTGTTATAACGCTGCATAAAATAAAGAATGTTATTTTTTAAACTTTGTGCTTTTTTCTCTTGAGATTCTGCTCGCTCTTTTAATCTTTCAGCTTGTTGTGTATACCAATCTGCCTCTGCTTTTATTTTAACTGCTTCTAGTTCAAAAGATTGCATAACGTGCATACAGTTATCTAATTTATCAGGGATAGCACCCTCCATGCTCTCTATAGTATCTAGCACTGCTTGCTTATGTATATCATCACGCCCTAATAAACGCTTCAATTCTTCTTCTTTATGCCCTAAAGCCATTAATGATTCTTTCATTTTCAATAAGTATTTAATAAGTATTTATACGGCAACAAAAAGCAACGCTAAATAGCATTCAATGCCAAACCACATAAGCATTCCTAGCGTTACTAGCCCTAAAATGACACCACCTACTTTTTTTAAAAATTTAGTAATCATGTTATTGAGTTTTAAATTGCTCAAACTCTGGTCTATCGCCATATTTGCCTATAGCTTTTGCTAGTGCTTCTGGTCTTTTTTCTGGTGTGCAATTAGTTAAATATGTAACAGCTATTTGCACCAACTGTTCTTGCTGTTGTTTAGAATACTCATCAGCAGTTACACCATCATTTAACCAGTTGGATATTTTAACTGCATGTTCTTCTTTTAATACTTCGTGAAAATCACTAAATATGCCTGTACGGTCTTTTGTTGATTCAGCTAGATGTTGTTGATTAACTCTAAATACAATCGTAAATTCATAATCTAAACCATCTCGCTGTTCACTCTTTAAGCCAACCTTTGTAGGTGCATTAACGCTTTTCCCTCGCCTATTAGTAACTTGTTCAATTACATAATCGCTCTTTGTACGTGCGGTGCATATAATATGCGCATTGGATGCCAAAATAGCGTTTATAAATGCGTTATGCTTAGGTGTAACTTTAGACCAATCATTAAATTGCCCTCCTAGCTGTCTATGTATATCAAGTATGCCACCCTCACCGCTCCATTCGTGTGTGATAGAATCAATTATAATTACATCATAATCTTGTTGTGCGTATTTAATCGCTTCAATGTATTTTTCCGGTGAATAATAATCCAGCTCGCATACGTCAAAGTCAAACTTGTCGCTATACAAACTAGCACTGCCTCGCTCTGTATCTATTACGGCCACTTTACCGCCTAGCCCTTTCGCTAATTGCAAAGCACTAAAAGTTTTACCACTTCCAGAAGCCCCTTCAATCAATAAACGTAATTTTAATTGTTGTTTGGTCGCTTTAATAAACATATTACACACCTTCGTTTTTAAACACGTCAGATATGCCGATTCCGCACCCTTCAAGAGTTTTGGCCAATATAGCTAATTGCATGTGTATTTCTTCGTGCAAATTTGGCTTAGTTTTTACAACAGTTTCAGGATTATCATAATCTACGACTGCTGTGCATTTTTTCAATTCTTGAAAATCTTTAGCGGCAACAGTTAAAGTTTTAATAGCATCTATGCAATTTTTAGTTTGAAATTCAAGGCTGTTTTTAATGTCGTTATATTCTCCAGAATCAATCACATTATTATTTATGCCAACTTTTACATTATTACTGCGATAAATATTTTTTGATATTTCTTGCAATTGCTCTTGTGTTAGAGTGTGCAAAGGCGTGGTTGGGGCGTAGTTATTCATATTATCTCCGTTATTTTGTTGTTGTTGTTGTTAGTAAGTAATTATACCAGAATTTGTTAAATAATCCGTAGCTTTTGTGCATGAAACATAGCTAAACCTCATAAACGTGCTGTTGAGCAAGTATGCGTAAATGCTATTGTGTGCTGAATAAAAATGTGTGATTATATTGTGTAGCATTGGTAACTCCCTTCTAGTTATTAATGTTAGTTGTAGTTAAGTGTTCTCGCACTTAACTATGACGCTAATTATACTCTAAAAACCCCCGTAAACAAAGGCTTTTCTATCTTTTTTATATTTTTTTAATCCTCTATAATTCGTATACACGATAATGGCACGGCAGCAATTTTTTGATCAATAATAACAATTGCATCCACGCCGTGTCCTGAGCTTACATAGGCATCAATATAGCCCACTGCATCCAAAGGGAATTCTCCTTGCAAAACAGTATTCGTAATGATTACCGTTTTTTCTGTGGGTGTCTGTTTAATATTCATATTTTTTTATTTTTTAGTTAAAAATTAAGGCTTCAAAATCGCCTGTAGTAGCTGTTAAATACATGTTTTAAATTTTGCATTATAAAACCCTGCGCCCGCAAATTTTAGATAAAATCTTTTGTAAATTATTTTGTTTAAATTCTATGTATCCACCGCCGTTAGGAAATTTTTTGTGTATGAAAGTTGCATACAATGTTCTACATATTTTTATAACTTTATAATTGTTCATTTAAACCTCCGTTTTTGTTGTTGTTATGCATACTATAACAATATAAATTAGGATTGTAAATATATATTTTTAAATTAACTGTTGTGCGTAAATCTTCATGAATGTATGAGCTTTTCTATCTAAATCGTAAGACGTTATGCCGTCAATATTTTTTGACAGACCAATCTCTTTAGCAATTTTTTTCAAAGCTTCAGGGGCTTGAGAGTATTTATTGTTGCGAATATGTTCACGCAAAGTATCCCATGCTTCCTTGGCTTGATTGGAATTGTTAGCTGTTCGTTGAGGTTTAACAATCGGCTGTTCCCAGTCCTGGTTGTTTAGCCAAGTTGTCAAGTTGGGTGGCATTTGCTTAAAGCCGTTGTCATGTTTAGCCCAGTTGTTAAGTTTTTGCTGCTCTACAGCTTTTAAAATTTGCTTGAATTTATCAGGCTGATTAATTTTGTGGGTTTTAACGGCTTTCTCGAAAGATTTCGTTGCCCTGTGTTTTGTCGTGCGTCTCTCGGCTGGATATGCATCCCAAAGTTTCTGGAATAATTCTTCATCCTTTAAAACTTTTTTATTTATTTTTTTATTATTATCACTAGTAATATGTCTAGTATTATCGGGTATAATTTTTAGACCCCCCCCGTCTAAATTTTGTACCCCCCTGGTATAATTTTTAGACCCCCCATCTAAATTTTTATCATCAGTGTTTTTTTCAGAATTAATGGCTGCATTGGCAATTGAGTAATGATTAAATGTAAGATTATTTATGATCTGCACACGCTTATTGATTAAACCCTTTTCAAGCAAACTTTTTAAAGCATTAACAGCTGTCATACGCGTACAATTCAAAGCATCTTGTATATATTTTAGTGATCCAGAAAACTCGCTTGAACCATCTTGAGAAAATCCGTATATAACCGCAAATAGCATTAGATCATTGCTCTTTAAATTGAGTTTGTTAATCATCCAGCCCTGAATAGTAATGTAATTATTATCTTTCACAGCATATCTCCAACTCTTTTAATCCAGCTGCTTTGCAAGCCTTGAGCTAAATAGTCTTTGAATAAGCTTACGTCTAATTGATCCTTTTCGTGTATGATTTTTATCTTCACACACGCACAAAAATATGCTGTAAGCGTTGCTAAATTTGAATAATTTTTAAACAACTCATGTTTGCACAAAATTTCACGCATTTTAATAACGCCATCTTTGCCAACAATATTTTTTAATTTCTTGTAAAAATCTGGCTCATCTGCTTGCAAAATTGACAATTTGCTTAGAAAGCTTGCAAGAGCTTGACCTTTTAGCAGCTGTTTATCTTTAGCATACAGTGCGTCTGCTATATCAATAAAGCATGTATAATGCTTCAAGTAATTGATTACTAATTCTTGAGATTGTAAGTTGTTTAGTGTATTATTATCGCAGTTTTTCATAAATATTTTGTGGTTAAAATTGAGTGGAAAATATTCCTTACAATGCACTTACCTCCGTTTGTGCTGTTGTTGACAAAGGCGTGGAGGGAGTTGTTGCCCGCTGAAACGCTCGGATAGCTTGATTATAAAATGTTTGCACGTACAGTCTGTCAACTCTGCTGCATAGATTTTTCAAGTGAGAACCCTGCATGCTATAAGCGTGTGGGGTTTTTTTATGCGCACAAAAAAACTCCGAACTCAAAAGATCAGAAATAAATTTATTAAAAGTAAGATATTTTTTAATCTGCGTATGTAAATTCCACAGACAAAGAAATGGTAGCGGGGATTGGATTCGAACCAATGACCTTCGGGTTATGAGTTTGCGTGTTTTATGCATTTAAACTAGATTAATATTATCTATAATGTTATAAATTAGCTATATGTTCAATAATATAGTTAATTATGCTTATCTCAACTCTTTAATTATATTTTATTTTTTCGCAAAATGTAAATCTTTTTTAATGTTAATTAATAATTTATTTCATTTGTTTGTCGCATCACACAAAAATTCTTTAGCGTTCAGCACTTTACAGACGTATGCGTCATGTTATCGCAAGCTAAATGTCATTGGCAATATGCATGTTAATGAGATTAATACAATGCAATTGCAAACAATTCTAAACGAACAAAAAAATCTATCTACAAAAACAATTAATAATTTAATTAGTTTTACGCAAAGTTTGTTTAAATTTGCTGTGAATATGCAGTTAATTAAAGAATCACCAGCTGCTGGACTTGTACGCTGCAAACCCAACAAAAAACAGATTGAATGTTTAACTGCTGAAAATTCAATCAAGCTTATTAATTATTTAATTAAACAAGAAAAATTAATTGGGTATTTTTATGCTATAGCATTCAACACAGGTTTAAGAACAAGTGAATTATATGCTCTGCGTTGGCAAGATATAAACGTAGCACAAAAAAAAATAACTATAGAAGCTGCAATTGTGCGTGGTATGCGTAAATGCACAAAAACTAATCACATTAGATATATAGATGTAAATGACGCTTGCATTAAATATTTATTAAGCTTATATGCAATATCAAGCAAACATACATACATCTTTAGCAACGATAATTATTCGTTCAATTGCAATAATGCTAAACGAAGGAATGCGATGTGGTACAAAGCACTGAAAATATTAAACATACCTAAAATTAAACCATCAGCTACACGGCACACGTACGCATCTATAGCTTTATCGGAAGGTGCAAGGCCAGCTTGGGTAGCACAACAACTAGGACATGCCTCTATTAACACAACTTACAAATTTTATGCAAAGTGGATAAACTGTTCAGAAAACAGTAAATTTGCTAACTTAATTAATTTATAAATATTTATTTAATGGTGATAAAAGTACGGACATAAAAAAAGGTTATAACTTTTTTAAAATTATAACCCTAAAGAATCAAAGACTTGATTCAAGCTTTATCCAAAGCCTCTTAACTTTATAAGAAGTTACAGCTTTTGTCAAATATTCTTCACAAAAAGATCTACAATTTTTTTACCTGCATTTACACCATCGGACACTGTAAATAACAGTTTATAGTTACCTTTCAAATTTTGTGTAGAAGTTGTAGGGATTTTTAAAAAAAAGCCATCATCAACATTATAATCAGCTACAGTGTATGGCATATCAATATTTACACTATTTTTATACAGTTCAACGCTAGCTTGCAAATTTTCATTTACTATTTTAGCAGCAGTTTTTGCATCATAAAAATTCAAACGTGCTTCAATTGATTCGCCAGAAATTATGCTAGTCATCTGATGTATTTATTTGTATGTCTAAATAGTTTGTTGGTACATCAACTGCTAAAAAATTATTAGTTACTTGAGTATCTAGCGTGATTGTCACAGAAGTTAAACTATTAAATTTTTCGTTTAACTGTAAATCTCTATGATCAACATAGTTTTTGATCGCATCAAGTATATCTTGATCCATTTTTATTCCACAGAAAAGGTGTGTGGGCTAGAAGCCCACACGAGGGAAATTATTATACTAAAGCAAAAGTTGCTACAGCTTTATCTTTAAAGCCGTCCATTTCTGCAACTACAGCATCAATCATGCCTTTCAGCAATAAATCTTGCTGAAAACATTCAGCTTTAGCGTTATTTACAAGAACTACTGAGTCATTACGTGCAGCGTTAACAGCATATTGTCTGTCTGCAATTTCTTGAGTAATTGCAGCTGCATTTGCTTGTTCAGCAGCAGTAGCTCTTGTTTCTTCAGATGCTAGGCTAGCTTCTATTTCTGTTTTATTAGAAGCAACTGTGCTAGTTAAGCTTGCAACAGAGCTTTCAATTTCTGTTTTGTTACTTGCAACTGTGCTAGTTAACGCAGTAACAGCAGATTGTCTGTCAGCTATTTCTTGTGCTAAAGCAGCATTATTGCTTAAAACGTAAGCAGCAAAAGCATTGTCATTTTCTGTATCAATAGAATTTATCAGACTAACAATCTCGGCAAAACTATCTTTGTCAGCAGCAGAAGCACTTAAAATTGCATCTACACGTGCCTTTTCAGCATTTACAGCAATCGTTAATGCTGATTCTGAATTTGATAATTCACTTCTGATTGTGGCAGCAAAGCTAGGGTCATTGTCAATTGCAGCTGCAATGTCAGACATTGAGCTAAAACCAGCGGGCAAGTTTAATGTTATGCCATTTAATCCAGTTGTGATTGCGTTATTAAGTGTGCTGACTTCACTGTTTATACGTGTATGTAAGCTAGATGCAGTCTCTTGATCTTTACCGTCAATATAAACTTTCTGTGCATCGTAAATAGTTTGTTGATTAGTGCTTAAATTAGCTAATAAAACAGCCAAAGCGTCTAAATCTGCTTGTGTAATCTGGGACATATTAATCTCCTAAATGTTAAAAAATTTAGGAATATTATGCTCTTGTTTAACTGCTAGTTAAACCCTTTTATTTAAAGGGTTTATGCAAATATATAATAGTTATTTGTTGTCTTGCATTTAATGTAATTATTACACTTTTACAGATATTATTTACTTGAAAATTTCTTCAACTTTCTCTTGAAACAATGTTTTAGTTATAGCTTTCTTTTTAGCAGTTGCTAATCCCAAACACAATAGATCCATCACAATTGGCTTTTGCTTTAGCCAGTTGCGCAGCGTTTGCTCATTAACTTGATTACCAAGTTCTAGCACAAATTGTTTGATTAATATACCTTGCTGCCCATATATTTCTTGCAAATATACGTTGCTCTTTAAAAATTGGCTAAGAGTTTTCTCATTCATTTTTGTTGTTGTTGTGTCTGTCAAATTTACTTATATATTACTATAAATACAGCTTTAAACAAATATTTAGCATTTATTTAAATTCATTTAAAAATATATATTTACAATCTAAATTTATTTGCTATAGTAGACGGCATAGAGGTAAAAGACCTTTTATAAATTAAACTAGGGAATAGATTATGAAATTATACAGAATTGATAACGAGTTATACTTTGCTAAAAACAAAAAACATTTAGAGAATTGGGTATCCAAAGTTGGCGGTCATAAAATTGTTATGAATTGCACAACAACAGAGGTTTTAAAAATGATTCAAGCAGGTGATTCTGAGGATTACCAGTTAGTTGTTGAGGGTCATTTTTCAAATGCTGGTGTAAATGACAAGATACTAGATTTATTCGAACCAGATAAGGATAATATTAACGAAGTAGAGGCTATTAATTATATTTGTCCCATTGAACATCAATATATATAACAGCATAGAGAGGTAAACGACCTTTTGTAAATTAACAGAGGAAATAGATGAGTAATATAAGAAACGAAATAAACGCTAAAATTGAGAGAATAGTTGAGGATTTAATGGACAATCATCAATTAGCACACCTGCACAGTCTTTACGAAAAAGAAGATATAATTAAATTTTGTCGTAATTATAACAGATATGAAAATCATGATTCTTTTATTGAGGGCATAATGCGGAAATGTAAGTCTAAAGTCCGTGCAGGTTTTGAGGAATTTACCGATGGCAAATTTGTTACTGTTCAATATGATTGGCATGAAGAAGATTATGAATGGCTGCTCAGAGAGCTAGAGGGGCTAGCGGGCTTTATTGCAAATTGAAAATTAAAAGGAGGATATACAACCTGCAACTTTGCGTAAGTTATTAGATTTGTTGTTAGGTGATAAAGCAGGGGAGATATGGCATCAATTTTTAGAGCAAATGCAAGAAGATTGTGCAGTGGAAGATTTCGAGGCAAAGCATAAAAAAAGATTAAGAATATTATACACAATTTTTATAGCTTCAGTTGCATTAACAATCGTTAATACTGTAGTATTTTTTACATAGAAAATTTAAAAGGTAACAAGCATGAAAAAAATAATAATAGCAATATCATTAGTAGCATTAGTAGGCTGTAAAAGTGGCGGTAGTGGCAATAATAACGCTAAATATCTATCAGCAAATACTATCAATGCTGAAAAATTAGCTCTTACAACATCTACTAGCTTTAAATCATTATCTACAGGGTCTAGCAATGAAACTAACGATAGGCTGGTAAAAATAGACGCACAAGGCATAGCTTCAGCGGTATTTAATCAAGAGGTATCTGTTAATGCTGTAGATGCAGGTAAACAAGTAGATGATTTTATCATCATTGCTGGTGATTTTAAAAACAAGTTGCAACCAGCACAAGAAACCACAGTAAGATTACGCACATTTAGCACATCATCTGGCGTAAGCAATAATGCTAATATAGATGTTAACGAGTGTACCGCTATTGCTGTGCCTAAAAATTCTGATACTAATAATCCTGTATGTTTAGCTAACGGTGCAGCGGTAACTGCTCTAGCTACTTATGAAAATGCTGGTTTAACTTATTATGCATTTTTTGAAATGGATAATAACGGCATAAGTAATTTAAAAGTTTGGGATGGTGCAGATGAGATTGTGAATGTTTATACCATACAAAAAATTTATAATGGCAATACACCAATCATGGATTTTACACAATTAACAGTAGCAAGTAATAATATTGCTTTACAATTTACAGAGGGCTGTTGTGATAAAAAAGTTGTTGTTGGCAATAAGAATGACGGTTTTAATGTTCTAGATGCTACCCGTGGTGCGTTGTTTAGTGGCACTCAAGCTATAATATTTAATAGTAGCGATGATTATAAGCTATATAATGTAGCAACTAATGCTTTATCTAGCATTACAGTAGATGTTAGCTGTAATAGTTTTGACACTTTCTATCAAAGAAATTTTTATTTGTCAGATATAGCAGTAAGTACATATGGTGCAATCTATTATTTAGCATCTCAATCTAACAATGATGCACTGTGCAAATTTACTAATAATGCGATTACTAAAGTTACAGAGTATACATACAATAAGTTATTAGCAGTTGGCGATATTGCATATGTCTTAGGCAAAGATACAGAAAATAACAATTTTTTGCATAAAATAAATTTAATCGCTGATGAGTATATAGACAACAATGTACTAGAGGATTTAGCTTTTGCGAGCATTAGCAACATGGCATTAACAAGCGACAATTTAATAAATATTTCTGGCACAAACTCTAGCGGACAGTTGCAGACTAGTACATTTAACGCTGAAACTTTGCAAATAACTAGCTCGGTTACAGATACAAAAATTATTTCACCTGTGGCAATTAACTAAGCTATCCTCGTAATTAATGCATGTACATAATATGGTGGACGGTTTTCATGCGATTGTCCGCTTCCTGTGTTCTGAATTGAACCATTAATGTTATGTGAGTGAGCATTCACCGAGCTTGTAGTCATTGACGCAGTTGCATTTCCTCCACTATCTGCAACTTTGTTATTTTGTCCATTGCCAGTTCTTCCATACGTAGTAAAAGTGTGATTATGTGCTCCTGCACTTTGAATGCTAAAAGTGTCACTATGATTATGACTAGGCATTTGTGCAGTACTTAAAGCCACGCTATCAGCACCACCTGTAGCCCCTATGCCATCACCATATAAGCCACCACTAGTATAGTTGCTGCCTTGTCCTACAATAAATTTATTACGTAAATCTTGGGTGTAATTACTACCATCTAAAATTGCATAATTAGGGTATACACTAGATATAAACTCACTTGAACCATAAAAAGCCTCACTTGATAAAAATTTACCATTTTGTCGCTCTTGATAAGTCATGTGCTTAACCGCTTCTAATTGTGCATCGCTAATTAATAAATGACGTGTAGCGTTGTGTATAGTATATGTAGTTACATCATCTACAGTTGTAGCATTAAGTAATAACTCCCCTATTTTTCTATACCTCACAAATTTAGAGGGTAAGTTATAGCTTGATTGTCTTATAGCTAAATACTGGCTGTTAGAAACAAGGATAATATCTGCATAATTATCTTGTTTAGCACAAATTAAGACGTGAGCAGTTTGTACACCTGTAGTATTAAATGTGCCATGTAAACAACCGTTATTTTGCCCTATACCACCGCTGGTGAGGTTCTTATGCATAGTGGTAGGTAACTTAATATCATTGCCTCCTCTATCTGCCATACAACGTCCTGCACGTACAAATAAACTAGTTGCATCAGTGGTATCATTTGTGCCAAAGAATAATCCTATTTGGTCATTCCTTATGCTTAAATCATCAATGCTAAATAATATCTCATCTAAGTTAGTTACTATTGCTGGCTTATCTACCTTGCCTACCTCTTGCCAATTACTGCTAGCATCAGTGGCGTATGTAGCTATATAACGCCATGCTTCATAAGGGTGATAATCTCCCTTTAAATCCTTGCGTTGTCTAGGTGCTTCATCACTAATGATGGGCGTTAAGTCATGCTTTAAATATAAGTAGTATTGGGTGTTAGCTGTTAGCGTTAATCCTGCCTCTAAATCTGCACTAATAGCATTTTCTGCATCTTCTAAAATTGACCACGTAAAACATGCTTGATAATTAAGTTGTACACTTGAACCGTAAATGCTTAATTTGGCATCTTGAGCTTTAAAAGTTTTAATAGTCTTATCATCAGCAATATAAGTAACCAAGCTATTATCTGCACTGTAAATATTGCCTAAGTCAAAGCTGTGGGTAGCTATACAGCCTGTTTCATCACAGACTATTAAGCCTATGGGTAATCTATTTAGTGTAGTTTGCCATTCTACCCCATCCCAACGATTCCACTTGTTAGTTGTTAGACTATACCAATAATCACCAGCTTGTGGGCTTGTAGGCTGGTCTTTGCTGGTTGTAGGCTCGCTGTATGTGACATCTATTTGTTTAGTATCTGCATCTATAAATACTACACCTAGTGAGAGTAGCTCCAAACTGTCACCATTTGTGATAGGTTGGCGTTTAATAGGATTGCCGCTTTCATCTATAAACGCTCCACGCATACCAGCACCAATGGTCTCTTGAGTGTCTGACTCGTAAGAGTGATACCCATAGATTATCTCCCCTGTTGTAGCATGTTTAAAAGCTACATATTGATTGCGTACACCATCAACCTTGCCGCCTGTATTGTTAATTTTAAAGCCGTCAAGCTCGCCTACTAGTTTACTCCTTACATCGCCTGTTAACTGGTCATTATCTACCTGTGCCGTTCTTTCACCAGCACCTATAGTCGTTATATTAGCAACGTCAATATCTGCGGTTATATCTGCGCCTACTCCATTTGCTCTAAAGCTAAAGTTTTTAGCTGTAGCTAACAACGTAAAGCCGTCTGTTCCTGCTGCTCTTAAAAAATCTGGTTTATTTGAATTGCCTGTAGTTCTGGCAGAAGTAATTGCAGTGGCAGATGAGCCAAAGGCTGTACTATCAAGAGTTGCACCACCTACGTTAATCGTCTTTACATGTAGTTGGTTGAATGGGTAATTATTTGTACCTAGATTACCTGCATTTGATTCTGGCTGTCCGCTGTTGTTGCGTGGGACAATATCGCCTACTAATGCTGTTTTATATTGATTTACATGCTCAGAAGAAGCTCGTGCGTGTCCATTGCTTTGTCCAACGTCAATTAATGTGTTGCTCGTCATTTTACGCTGCCCTCAGTGTTATTGTTGTTGTACCTGTTTTGCATTGCTCTTGAATTTTTATTACTTTGTATGTAGTGCTTGCATTGCTAGTAAAAATGCCTGTCAAATGTGGGTAATAAGCATTGTTATCCCATTCTTTGCCATCATCCCATAGCCAGACTGTGGCATCTCTCGGATATTGTGCTTGCTCCCATAGTTCCAATGTACATTCTTGCAATTCAGTTAAGCGTGGTATCAATTTGCTACTGTCCAAGACTAGGTCTACCTCATGCTTGGGCTGTGCAAAGTTAGCTAATAAATTTTGTGCAACTGCTTCTAGAACGTAGGTATCGGTAATGCTTTTAATTTCAATATCTAATTTTTGTAAATCGTAATCTGTAATGCTGTCAGCATCATTAATAAACATTTCTTGATTGTCGCCATGCTTAATAGCTATCTGGTTGAAAGTACGTTGCAAGCCGTCTTTATACTGCTTCATCTGTAAGATGTTATCTCTATCAGGAGTATTGCCATAAAAGGCTTTAGTTGTGCCTCTCGGCTCTCTAGTGCTAACCATTACATTGTTGTCATTGTCTACGCTCAACACGCTGTTGCTAACTAACAATAATTCACGCATTGCTACGGTAAAACTTAAATTGTCAAAAGCTGCACCATTGTCTATATATGGATTATAGCCAAGGGTTACATTATCAGCGGTGTAGTTAAAGTAGTTTACTAATGCTGGACTAGATAAAAGTTTTTTAATTGCTTGCTCGCAAGTTTGCCCTGCAAGATAGCCAACTGGCACGGTTTGAAAGCCGAGGGCAGATTCATTACCTCTAACTTTAAATTGAATGCTAGTTGCAGTTTCTTTAGTATCTGAACTGTTGGTTTTAATATAGCCTGTGAATGCTGTAACTGTTTGATTATCAGCTCTATAATCTATGCGTACCTTGCACCGATTGTAGCCTCTGGGAAAGATTGTACCAATGTAAGTAACATTCCTTAGCTTGACGACAGTTTTTTTAGATTTAAATAAGCCGACATGAAAGTCGTCACCCTCCAAATCTACTTCAATATTTGATAGGTCTTTCTCTTGAATATATTGAGATACATTCACCCACTCATCTAGCCACACGCCAGCTGCTACCAAAGGTTTAAAATACACGCTATATTCTGTCTGCATTAGTTATCCTCTGTTGTTTCAAGTAGAGAAAAACTAACGCTGCTAGATAAGCCTAAACAATCGCTAACGCTTTTAATCTTGGGGTATTTGGGGCATTGCATTAGATAAAAATCGCTTAATCTGCGAGGTGCATTGTTATGCCTTACAAAATGATTAGCTGCCCCTTGTCCACCACTAAACCACCACAAATATTTATCTCCTGCACCTATTTCTAACACAGTATCCATATTGCGTTGTTCAACGTCAGCATCGGTGTCTAATGCACCTAAAAACTTCCACGATAATTTCATTTCTAAGCTAAGTTCTTTAGTTGTGAGATGATTTTTACCACTTAAATCTTCATGGTTTTTGCCGTGGTTTTTAAATTTAGGTGGGCTTTTAGTAGGGTATACATCAAAGCTATCAAGCTGTGTCGTAGCATTTATATAGTTAATGTTGGCGTTGCTGGCTAAATCTGTGTAGGTAATAATCACATCTGACACATAGACATCGTCAAACTCATAATAACTTGTTAAGTCTGTGGCTGTTGCTCCTAAGTTTTGTGCTATTAGTGCTGTAACATAATCAGTTTCAGCAATAGCATTAGTAGCGGTGTTGCTATGAGTTAAGCTGTATACATTGCTAAAATCTTGAGTATTGCCCTCTGCATCGGTGTACTGGATGGTATAACCAGTGAGGTTATGTTTTGCAATGATTAAACGGTTAATAGTGCTGTTTATTGATAAAGTGATGGTATCTGTAGTGCTACCATTCCAATCTACATTCTGCACGGCTTTTAGCATATGGTTAGCAGTGTCATTATTGGTAGTGGTGGTTATGCTAGCAATCTTGCTTAGATTAAAGACTTTTAGTTGTTTATTAATCATTTTCTCTTAGCTCCGATTGCATCTGTTCTTGCAATAATCTGCTTGCATCGTCTGCTAGCTCTAAAGTGACGTTTACCTCTTGTGGTTCTAGCTCGTCATCAGGTTCAGGCAGTGCTAAGTTGTTGTTATTGCCTTGCATACTGCGTAACGTATCAAACATTGCTAATAATGTAGGTGTAACATCGGCTGGTACTACCATCTCATTTTTTGACAACAAGAAAGGTTCGGTGTCTTGTCCGACTATACCGCTAGTTACTATACCGCCCTCATTAGCCCCCCTGATTTGTGGCTGGGGAATTGATTTATTTGCACTTGAGTACATATTTTGTAATTGCTGCCCTCCATAGGCTATCGCTGCTGCTGCTGCGGTTGCTCCAAGTGCTGGACCCACTATAGGAATAGGTGCTAGTGCTGCGTAAGCATCCATTGCAGCTTTATAAGTAGACATCCCTATTTGAATTGCATTTGCTGCTTTGGCTATTTCACCAAATGCACTATTTTCACTGTGTGAAATTGCTGCTAGTTTTTGTGCAGTTTGCAAGCCAACATTAACCCTATCATCTTGAAAAAACTTGTTCATCTTGGCATATGTAGTGCCATATTCATGTTCAAGTTTTAAAAATTGAGTGCGTTGTGCAATCTCTCTTTGCTCTTTAGCTTTAGCATCTGCTATATCTATTTGCTCGTTTATTTTTAAGTCTAGCTGCTTCTGCTTAGTCATTTCTGTATAATGTACAGCCGTCATCTTTTGACGTTGTATAAGCTCTTTTTGCTCTTTGCTAAGTGTTGCTAGTGCTTCTTTTTCTCTATCTGCTGCTATTTGCTCTAAAGTACGTTTATTTTCAGCCTCTTTTGTAGCATTATTTTCTGCTATGCGTTCATTATCTAACTCATCATTCTCAGCTTTTAACTCCTGCTCACGAATCATCTGCTCTTCTAGCGTATTAGCTTTAGCTATTAGAGCTTCCTCTTCTGTTTGTAAGCGTGATAATTTGAAATTTAGCCAGCCCTCCTCTAAAAAATTAGCTTCTTCTTTTTTTGCAATTAATTCTTCTTGTGCTGCTTTATTCTCTAGCAGTGCTAGTCTAGTTTGAGCGTATGCTGTTAATTGTGCCGAGGTGTCCTCTTGAAACGCCATGTTAAAGCGTTCCATCATATCGTTAAGGTTTTGTATGATGTTGAGCTTTAAGCCAAAGGGTGCAAAGTCGGTATTTAAAAATTTACCAAGATTAACCAATGCTGCATCTGCGTTAGATGCCACTCTATCAAGGCGTTTACTTAGTGTGCCATTAGCTTTAGCCACTGCATCGGCATAACCAACAGAGACTTTCTGGGTGTCTTTTAAATCACCCATTATCTGATTAAATTTAGCACCCTCGTTTTTGGCAAGGGAAAATACTGCATTGACTGCTTCTACACTACCAAACAATCTAACTAAGCTCTCTTTGTTGCCATCTGCTGCACCAATTATTTTATTTAAAAAGCCTTGAAATCCATCTGCTTCTAGTCCTGCTTGGCTAAAGTCTATACCTAGTGCTGCTGCTTCTGCTGCTGCTTCTTGTGTTGGTTTAACTATGTTGCTTAATGTAGCTTTTAAGCCTGTAATAGCTTCACTAGTGCTTATCCCACCTACAGTCAATGTGCTGGTTGAGGCTAACAGCTCTTGAAAACTTATGCCTAAACCTGCTGCTAAAGGTGCAGCTTTACCAATGCTGGAGGCTAGTGCCTCTACACTAGTTTTACCTGCCACTTGTGCTGCAAAGAATAAGGATGATACTTCTTTTGCATTACCTGCTTCTGCACCAAAGGCGTTCATTGCATTAGTTATACCATCTACAGCTATACTAGCATCTGTTACCCCTGCTGCTGCTAAATCTGTGGCTGCTGCTACTGCTTGGGTTGCTCCTACCGCATCACCTGTAGCACTTATATAGTCAAAGAATGATTTGTTTAAAACATCTAAACTTTCACCAGATTTAATTGATAAATCTATTATATCTTTGCGTAACTGCTCTATGCCTTGTTCAAGCGGTAAATTACCAAAGCTCTTATCGTTAAGGAGATTAACAACGCTAGTGAAATTCTTATCAAATTCTGCAAACTTTTTAGTCGCTACAACGGCCGCACTGCCAATACCAGCAAACGCAACTGTGGCACTTTTAGCAGCGGTTTTGAATGTACCCCATATCTGGGCTGTACGGCTTGCCTTTTTGTTATATGTATCTGTGGCATCACCTAGATTGTGGGTTTCTTTTTTGACTTTCTTTAAATCTTTAACGCTGGTATTAGTGCCGTGAATACCAACCTTAATTTTTACGTCATCTGTCATCTTGCCTCCGTTTGCGATTCAGAGGCGTATTCACGCTTAAAGATTGCTTTATATAGTTTGAAAAAACAGTAGATTAGTTCAAGAATATTTAAAGGAAGATACAACAAGTATTTAGCTAATTTCAAAGCTATAGCAAGCACATATACAGGTATTTGTATAATAAATAGTAGTATATTTACTAGTTGCATATTACCTCCTGTTGGCTTTGGCTTGTGCTTTAGCTTCGGCATCTAACCGCTGTTGCAATCCATGCATTAACAGTGCTATTTCAAAGTCTGTTAGCTCTAAAAAATCGTCTTTATAGCTGCTTACCAAGCTGTACTTAGCCAGTACAGTGAACAACTCCAGATAGTTAGCCCCAGAGTTGTCCTGATTGCCTCTCGGTACTTTTTTTTTACCTTAACAAGACGTTCTATTTTCTTTGCATCTGCTTCTAACCATGTAGCCACAGCTTGCATGATTTGGTCTAAAATGGTTGGCTTTGCATACATTTCTTGCAGAGATAATGAGTTGCTTTTTGCTTGTTGATTCTTTAGCTTTAACGCTGCCTTTGCTTCTTTCTCAGCTAAATCCCACACTTGCTTATTAAATTGTTCATAACTTAATCCAGTTGGGTCAGCTATAGCAAAGAAAGCCACTTTGATATAAGCCTGAAAGTTTAACTTATTATCCTCACGTTTAAGCTCTTCCAATACATCGCCAAGAACCTGCCCCATATGCATTTTTACACGCACTGAGAAAGGCATAAACTTATACTCCTTTTTACCTAGCGTGATGCTAGGTAAAGGGCTTGGTGTGATATCAGCTAAAGATGCCATTTAAGCTATTAAGAATTGCTAGAGTGCAAATTCCATAGCACAGTTTGTCCGCTGGAATTAGGTGATAAAGAAATAGATAACTCAGTCGGTGTAAATTCACCAGTTTTTACCATATTTACCGAATCAGCTGATAATTTGCAGTTCAAAAAGTCAAATTCACCAGTTACAACTTCATTGACTGTAGTTACATAATCACAAATTGCTTTAAATCTAAAACTCTTTATCTTTTCACCTGTGTTGCCATAAACTGAACTATTTACAACCGAGCCAGATTTGGCAACTCTAAATGTTGCTACATCTCCTGCTACCAATGTTACCGTGCCTGTGCCTTTGCTAATTTCTAAGCCTAATTCTGCAATTGTTTGTGTGTCATCACTACTTAAATCTATATCTGCTACTTTGTAGCTAGCTGTATCTGTATATGTTGCAGTTGTAGAGTTTAGATTGTAACAGTGCAGCGTTAAAGTGTTTGTGCCTGTGGCAATCGCATAGTAAGAACCGTCTGCTAAATTATCTTTATTAGCACTGCTTACGCTAATCGTAACACCTGTGTCATCTTTAGTAATGCTTTCACCCTTTGTGCTTACAAAATCATATACACCACCATTAGTGTGTGCTGTTTGTGTGCTTTGAATGCCCATGTAGGGTAATAAATCTAGTATCTTGTCATTTACAGATACGCTTAACTCATAAGTTTTTTTTTGCTCGCCATGAAAAATATCTTCCGCACCTAATCCACCACCGCAACCAGCTAATGGCTGTGTGTAGCTAAATGTTAATGATGGCCATGATTGAGGTTTAGATATTGGCACACCTGTTTCATCTAAAAAAATTATAGAAACGCCGTTGCCTTGTGCGAAAGATGGTATAGCATTACTCATATTATTTCTCCTTTATTTGTTAGTTAAACCGTTATTGTTAATAATTATACCTGCCTTTTTTTCTGCAAAATTAAACAAGTAATTGTATGTGTGTGTGCTTTCACACTCATAAATATTGTTGAAGCATTTAGTTAATGCTTTCTGATATCTTAATAACTGCTTGCGTAAAGTTGGATTGCTGCTGTTAGTTGCTGCAATCGGTTTGTAAACAATTGCCAGTTCAATATTAGCTTGGAGCACTGGGAATGTTTCTAGCTCTGCATCTTCGACATTTACACTATACTCAAGTACAAAATTAGCTTGCGGTGCTTGGTCAGTTGCTATATCACTATTATAATGTGCTATACTATCTAGCGTTATACCATCATCTTTAGCAGAGGTAATCTCGGCAATGTGTGTGTTTAAATTTGCTTTTACTTGCGAAATTATCCACTCTTCCCACGTCTCTATATCTGAATATCTTTTACTCATTGCGCACCCTCCAATATATGGGCTTTTAGCGTGTCATGGTTGCGCTTTTTGTCGCTTTCACGGTAAAAAATAACTGGACGTTTAGGCATTTTATCAGTGCCATAGTGTAGATATTGAGCATAAGGTACGCTTGTGCCTATCTCATATCCTTTGTGGTCATGGTAGCGAATAGACTCAGCTTGCTTCTGCTTGTCTGATACAGATTTTTTCAATCTACCACTTGCGACTAGTATTGGCTTTTTGCCGTACTTTTTAAATTTTTGCTCTTTGTATGGAGGCGACAAAGGGGCATATTGTCCGATGCCTTTGAGGTTAAATTGCTCTTTATTGCTTTTAACATGCCTATTCATCATCACACCTGTGCATTGACGCATCCTGTTAGGGCTTAGATTCCTGATTAAGGCGTTTAATTTTCTTTCTGCGCCAATAATACTCATAACATCCTTTTGGCTGCTAATTGTTCATCTGTAAGCACAGGAAAGCCACTATTTAATCTAACAGTAGATGTCTTAGATGTAGTTGGCAATGTTAAACTGCCATCAATTAAAGCTTGCAAGTCTTTTTTAGCATCTTGAATAATACTTACTATGTTAGATTGCTTTAAGCCGTCTAGTTGTTCACTGTTTAAAAATTGTATAACTTTTTGAAACACTAAACCTATGCAAATTTGCTTTAGTACACCATCGCCTTCTACTAATTCAGCATATCTCGAATAGAGTTTGCTAGTAATGTAATTACTAGTATCACTAATCAAATCTTTTAGATTTAATGCACCTAAACTCGAATCTATATCTTGCTGTCCAAGTGGTAAAGCATTTGTGATGTCTTCTGCGCTGCAAAACTCCATAACATGCTACTTTTTTAATTTAGTAAAATAAGATGGATTTTCTTCATAGACTTTTAAAATTTCACCTTCCAATTGATAATCCTGATCGGGATAAAATATCTCTTCAGCTTTATTACCATTTTTGTCCGTGTAGCCGTGCGAAATTCTCCATTTAGGGCTAATAAATTTAATTCCTTCTACTTCTACTTCTGTAGGCTCTAAAGAAATTTCATCATTTAGAGCCTCAGATTCATCAGCTATCTTTACATGATCTACATTAACATGTGTCTTCTTTTTTTTCCCCATACTTAAAAGCTTGAACACTTTAAATTATTTATAAAAGTTGCTTATATGCTTATATGCAATCTTTGATTAAATAACCCGCTTTCATGTTCGGGAAGCTATAGCCATAAAAAGATTTAAATACAGCTAAACCTGCTTTAGGGTCTACTGGATCAGTTGCATACCAAACCATTTTTGGCTGTCCTTTTAATTCTAATGAGTATCCCATACTTAAAGAACTAGTGTCTTGTCGATAATCTGATATGTATATAATAATATCATTGCCGTACAAATTACGAGGAGTTGCACCCGTGCTTTCACGCACAGTGCGTTCAGTTATAAAGACATTTTTAAAACCAAAATTAGCAGCAAACACTTCTTTAGTTACATCACTGCCGAATGTCACAACAGGTTGATTATTCCCAAGGCCTAGTCCATAACAATGTCTTTTTAATTTGTCGCTGCTTTGCATTGCTTGCCAAACATCGTCATGCATTACAATGTTTAAGTTTTCAGTTGTACCAACAAGTTGTTTAATTTTGTTTTTAGCTAATTTAATTTCTTTTACAGGGTCGCAATCAGCACTTTCAGTAAATTGGTCATTGCCAGTTAAAGAATGCATATTGCCCTCTGAATATACATCTGTTGGAGTATTAGATGTAGATACACCTTTTTCTGTAACAAGCCCTCTAAGATGTTGCTCTACTTTTAAATCCATAGCTTTGTCATATTCACGGTTCATCACTGAGTATGAACGCAAAATATTTTCTAATTTACCATTGCTAGCCTTCCATTGCTCGTAAGCTTCTTCATGTGAAATTTCAGCACTATGTTTGCTTAACACATAACTAACTTCTTCATCTTGCTCGTGGGAGAGTCTAATGCGTGCAGAATCTTGCGACATGCTCAAATCTCTTACTACATTATCTCCAGCTGCTTGTATTTCAAAAGTACCTTTTATCTGAGGAACAATAATATTTGTAAACAATTTATCGTATAAAAAGCCTTCTTGCTTGCTTTGCAAGTGTATACGTGCAGTTTGTTCCTTCTCTTTTATGTTAATGTTGGTTTTAAAGTCGTCTTGGTAAAGTGCCATGATTATTTTCCGTTAAAATTATAAACAATTGAGCAGTACAGCTATTCTTTCTTGCCCTTGGGTGTGCGTTGCATAGCAAGTACCAAAAACTTTGTCATTATCGCCAGCTGCTACTAAGCCATTTGCACCAGCTGTTAATTTAGTTCCAGCACTTATACTTGCTGTGGCTGCATCAACAACGCAACTAACAACTGCTGTAGTGCGGTATACAGATAAATCAGTTCCTTGTTCAAAATTCAAGGGTGTAAATTCAGCAATTCCTAAAATATTATCTGAACCTGCTGTTGCTAGCCCTACAATTACTTTGCCTGAGTCATCGCTACTAATAAATTTGACAGGTCTACGGCCTATAACAGTTCCATCGCTAACGCAAGTGTCGGCAAAAACTTTACTTAAGATATCTTTCATAGTTATTCCTATTTGTTAGTTAATTGTTTTATTTGTTCTAAGTGCTGATTAAGAGCTTCTGAAGGCTCTATTTCATCCTTAGGTAAATTTTTAGCGTCAACTGCATCACCAATGACACTTTTACTCGCAAACGCTACAACTTGTTTTTTGCAAAGAGTAATACAATTATTAAATGCCTCTTCTGTTGGAGCAGACAAACAAATATTTACGGCTTGTTCGTCAACAATTTGTTCTTTGTGTAAAATTTCTTTGCGTTGTGCAATTACCTTTTCTTGAGATAATTCTGCAACTTGCTTTTCTGCTGCTTCTAATTTATTAGACAACTCTACTTTGATAGCTTCTAGCTTTTCATTTTTAGCAGATAATGCTACTACTTGTTTATCTGCTTTTTCTAATTTAGCAGATAGTTTTACTTGTTCTGCTTCTACTGTTTCTAACTTAGCAGATAGTTTTACTATTTCTGATTTTTCTTCAGGCATACGTTGCTCCGTTTGTTGTGAAAAAATAACTCTTTTAGCGTCTTGCAGCCCTTGGTCGCTGCTGGCCACTGCTGATAGTTGGAATTGGCTCATTACTTTATCTTTAGCTGCTGGAAAGTTAGTTAAACTGATTGCTGATAAATCTAGTTGATTACTAGTACAAGAGCCATCAATGCTAAAGTGTGTATATGTACCGTCTTGTGCAGTCTTTTTGCCAAGCTCGTTTAATTGCATATTGGCAATCAAGGCTTTAGATGTAGCACCGTCAATTTCTATTTCTTTACATTCTAAGCTAACACAATCGCCAAGTCGTGGTGTGTCGTCACGCTTAGAATGGCCTATGATTAAAGGGATAAAAGAGTTGTTTTTTTCAGGGTCATAATTAGCTACACAAGCGTCTATAGCTTCTGATGTGATAGTAGCAGTGCCTCCAGAACCCTCATGAGTTCCAGCATAGCATACTACGTATGGTATAATGTCTTGTTGCTCACTAGTTTCTTTAACTGAACTAGTAAAGCATATATGTTGTTTATTATGCACGCCTGTCAAATTCTGCTGTCTAACTTAATAAAGCCAAAAATACAAGGTTGTTGCTCTTGTTTTTTTTTGACACGTCAGCAAAACGTGATAGATGCAATTCTAAAGCTGCAAGCAAACAATAATTATTTACTAATGCTGAAAGTTGTAAACGTAATAGAACCTACAACTTCACAATTGCATCTATTACGTATTACCTCAGCACCGATAAACATACATAAATTACTGCTCAATGTCAAGTATTTGTTAAATATTTTTAGCCTTTAAAATATTAAATTTATTTTTATCACTACAAGAAATAAGTTTTAAAGTGATATTGTCTTTGTAAGACAGTTCAATAGATGTTATTTCGTTATTTTTATATACTCCGCAGCCTATATTGTAATATTTGTCATTTAATTGTGGCTGATGTGTATGACCAATGATTGTGTGCAAATTGTTGCTAGCAGTCCATGACATCATAATATTATCAATTTTATTTTGCTTAAGTTTAGACTTTGCGGGTGTTGGCCATCCCCATTTGAGCCCTGTTAATTTTTGAATTGGAGTCCATAACCATTTTACAAAAAATTTAGGTAGTGCGGGGTAGCAATAATTAAGGCCGTCCGCTTGGTGTCCATGTATTACAAACATCTTTGAACGAAGTTGTGTTTGATTGCAGTAAAATTTTAAAAGTATAGAATTTGTTACTTTTACATCACTTAGCCCTAAAGCTTCTAAAAGTTTCTTTAGCTGTTCTGGCTCATGATTGCCTTTATTGTAATATAATGCAGAACTATCCGCATATCTCTGTAAGATTTTAATTATCTCTTGTCGTATAGAGTCATGCAGACAATGATCTATAATATCATCTATATCAGATTCCCAGCCTTCGAAAATATCACCGTTTAATATGATTGTTTGTATATTTTTCTCTAAGCAATATTGTAAGCAATTTAAAATAGAAATGTCGTTTGCATCGTCTGCATCGTTACCGCTGCCGAAATGCAGGTCTGAAAGCAACATTGCACTGTATTCATCACGTATTTTTACAACACAAGTATTACTAGCTAACGTCTGATTTAAAGCTCTTTTAGCTATTTTTGTGTTTGTTAAAAACATAATGATTACATGCCTTTTTTAGCGTTATTAAAATGCTCCCAAAACTCAACAAAATCATTTTTTAACAAGTGATTAAATTGTTCTTGGTAGCGTTCAAGCTCTTCTTGCTGAGAAGCATTTAAACTTATGCTAGCTTTTAAATCCGTAAAATATTTTTGCGTTTGCTGATCTTGCCACATCTGTAATCCCAACACGATCGCACAAGCCCCCAGCAGCCATTTGTGAAAGTAATTTTTACTGACATAATTTCTTTCTAATTCTAAAATAGCCTTTTCATTTTTGCTAACTTTTATAACTGTGTTTGAATGCTCTTTAGTTACATTTGCTACAGCAATTGAAAGCTGTTTAATATCTAATGAATTAGTTGTTAATTGTTGTGTTACATTGTCAGCAATTTCAGTATATTTTTCTTCCCGTTTAGCCCCTTGCTCTTCGACTTTCTTGCCTAAGTCTTCAATTTGTTTAGATAAATGTTCAATTTGTACAGCATTTACATCAGAATTGCTAGACATGATTAGCTCCTGCATAAGAGATTAAACTAGTGTAAACTTGTTGAGGTGTAGGATTAACCGGTATTTTTACAGGATCATGCGTTAATGATTGATAATCAGTAAACAGTTTACTGATTAATTCTGAGCAATAAAAGGCATTATTGCGTTGCTTTATTTTTTTACAAACATGAGAAAAAACACCGCACAAATCATACTTTGTATTATTATATCTAAATATAAATGTAACTAAATTTTCCGCAGTAATACCACAATTTTGTAGGGCTAAAACCTGATGACGTTTAGTATTATCTAATTTGCGCAACTTAACTCCTCGTGTAACTGTAGCGTCAAAAATTAAAGGTGTGTTTGCCCTGCCATGTGTGAGGTTTGATAGACGTTGATATACGTCTGCTTTCTTAATCTCGCTTAATGTATTATTATCAATGTATATTCCTACGTGATCCCATTGACTACATGTGTACAATCTAATGATGGCAGACGCTATATTCCACCACTGCTTATTCTGAACAAATACAATTTTTAAATTCATTTTAATGCACTTATAAAAGCTATAACAATTTTAACAAAGTCTTTTAAACCGTAAGCTATATAGCATTTTGCGTTTTTTAAATTTTCATGCTCATTGAAAAAAGTTGTTTGCTCGTCTGTCAGTTTTGAACGTTTAGATCTTTTAATTTCTACAAATAACGTGTACATCACATCATTTTTTACAAACTGTAAACGGTAATCTGGATCGCCACGCTGCACGCCCTTTTTCTTTAGTGTAACAGCTGTTCTGATGTGCCTTTTTTCGCCTGCTGGTGAATATGTATAGTATGTTAAGCCTTTGTCTTTTAATTCTCTGCTGTAAGCTCTTAAATAGCTACCAATCTGCTTATGTATAATGTCCTCTTTGGGCAACACAGCAGGCATCTTAAAACCCCAACCCAATGCTAACTGTATGCAGCTTCCAGTCGTAAGTATCAACACGTCTGCCTGTAAAAGCTTTATATGTTGTAGCTAGATATATTTTTTCTGACAAAAACAATTTTAATTTAGCACTGAAATAATTGCTTACAGCAGTATGTATATAGCTATATTTATGCTGTAAATTAAAAGTTTTAAAAGTACAACTTGGCCTTAAAAGAAGCTCTTTTCCTAAAATGTCATCTCGAACACCCACAGATACACTACATTTTTTATAACGCAACCCACCGCTAACAGTTTGCTCAAGTTTATGTGATTGCGTACTATGCTGCATAACTCTTGCAAAGCCTAATAAACTAAAAATTTGATTGAAGTCTATACTTTTGTTTAGTTCTGCCAATTCATAAGCATATTTAGAAGTTTTCACGCTTTGAAAATTAAAATGCGGAAAATCTGCATTAATATTATACGTATCAATGCCGTTGTACTTGCTCAAATTAGCATCTATGCCAGCTGCATATACTTTGTTGATAGATTGAGATATGTAAACAGCAAACAATGCAATAATACTCATTGTTACTATTATTAATAAGGATCTGAAAGGGTACATAACTTATGGAAGCCTCTTCAATTGACAATATACTGCTATAGTTGTGCATATAAAAATGTAAAAAATAGGCAACAGAACTAACCACCACGACCAATCAATATAATTAGTTAACTTTAACGCTATGAACAATAAAGCTAATCCCAGTATAAAATTTTTCATTTTAAAAAGGCACATCAGCATTGTATCTGTCATCTTTAGTTGCATACTCATTTACTGTATTAGCATTTTGCTGAGTGCTTTGTTCATTTTTGCTATCTAGCATTTGCATATCACTAGCAATTATGTCTGTAGAATAACGTTTTATGCCGTCTTGCTCCCAAGATCTAGTACGCAATGAACCTTCTATGTAAACTTTAGAACCTTTCTTTAAATACTCACCTGATATTTCTGCTAAACGATTAAAAAACACCACTCTATGCCATTCAGTTTTATCTTGTTGTTGTCCTGTTTCTTTGTCTTTCCAACTTTCAGAAGTAGCAATACTAACATTAGTTACTGCACCACCAGATGGCATATGACGTACTTCTGGATCTTGCCCTAGATTACCAATTATAATTACTTTGTTTATACCTTTGCTAGCCATTGAATCCCACCATTATTAACCCTAAAATAACTAAAAAGATTGTTATGTAATTCAGCAAACGTGTTGCTGAATTAAAATATTTAATTTCTAGATAAATTGCTTCTTCAGTAGTTGCTAATGATAATATAAGAGTGATTATTGCTGTTATAAAAACCCAGCTAGTAAAGTTATAATTAAATGCTAATGAAAGTGCTAATCCTGCCACACTAATTATTAAATTAGTTGTGTCTAAAAATGCACGGTTAGCCCTAGCGGTACTATTTAATTCTTGAGTGTAATGTTCATGTATACTTGACATTTAATCCCTCAATAAAGTTATACAAGCGTCTACTGCTTTAGTCGCTAGCTCTTGTGCATCTGTTTTTGAGATTACATTAAATGATTTTGCAAAGTGATCTATTAAAGTTTGCCTATCTTGTTTATATGCATCATCAGAGCTGGGTAATGCTCTATGAAAGCATCTAAATAAACCACCATCTAGTTCAGTAGACAGAATATCTTTTTGTTTTTTTGGCAAAACAGGAGGCTCGGGGGCATCTTGTGGCATAGACGTTGGCATATATCTCTCTACATAACGCCAAGCCTGTAATGCTGCCAGTGCTGCTTTGTCTTTTCTTGATTGTGTTATTTCTCTATCCATTTTTCCCTCCCTTAAATTACAAACTAATACTTTTCAACGCCTCTGGTGTTACATTGCCTAAGCCTAAAGGCTGGCCGTTGCTTGCCCTGCTTAAAGGCTTATTTTTATTACCTACATACTGTATGCGTATAAAACTTTTGCAGTTATGGTGTAGTGGTGGCTTGTTGCTACTAGCTGCATACTCTTGTTTAGTAAATACTCTCCCTTGCAATTCTTGGCATATCTGCGACTTAGGATCACCATTCATATACTCGTAACTCTCAATACGTGCATCTACTGCTGGGTCTTTTACAATAGCTGCTCTAGTTTGATTAACTACTTTAGCTGCTACCATTGCAGCTGCTAGTTTAATGCTTGCTGAACCGTCCTGTTCTTGCCCTGATAATTTGCCATTGATAAACTCATCACTAACTTTCATAATTTTAGCTTTAGCTGCGGTTGGGCTATCAATATTTATATCTTCTAACCCATTAAATATTGCGTCATGATAAATGTTTATAAGTTTGTTTAGTTCTCGCTGAGTCATTGAGCTAATTACTTTTGTCAAGTCTGCTTGTGCAAATTCAACTTTTTCAGCTGCAAACTTAACTGATTTTTTTAAGTCTCCAGCCGTCAAACCAGAACCATCTAGCGTGATGTCTGTAGTTTGTGTAACAACATCACTAATATACTGCTTAATAGCTTTGTAGAGCTTCGGCTTATTGCCTATAGTTGCATCTAATGCCTTACCGCTATCCCATTGCTTATGTACTTTTTTTATAAAAGTATCTTGATTGTCATTAAAGTAATCTTGCACAATTGATATTATCTGTTGCTGTGCATTATCCATTAATTTTGACACAGGGTGCTTTTGTGCAAACTTTACAGCTTGCGATAGTTCTGCATTCTCTGGTTCTTGATTAGATGTTTTTTTAACTGTAGGTGTTTGCAATTGTGATATCAAAGATAGAGGCAAATTTAATTCTTTAGCTAACATCTCTCTGCCTTGATCGCTTTGAATGTCCAACAAATTATGTTCAGCTAAAAGCTTAATTTTATTAACATTTTCACTCGCATTGCTATCTTCAATTCCAGTAGTAATAATTGCTGGACAATCAATACCGCAATGATAATTAACGTAACGATTTAAAAACTGTTGCACTTGCTGATTAATGCTTTTACATAATCCTGATAAGCTGTTGTAAAAAATACCTGCCATGCTGTTTGCAAGTGCGTAACTACCTGTAATTTCTCCCATGCCGTTTAGCCATGTGAGATTGAACGCATCAGTTATTTTATTATCAATGTCTTTGCTAACCTGCAAAACTTCATTAAATGTGTGTGCGTTCGGTATACTTGTAATTTTAGTGCCAGCGCTCAAAGCAACTGCATTAGTATTGCCCGACAAAACACTTGCAAGTTGAGTTTCAATTTCTTTTTGATCTAGATCTAAAGATTTTATAGATTCCATGAAATCTTTAAAATTAGTTATCTCTACAGTAAGTTGTCCTGAAGCTCTAGATGTAAGTTTACTAAGCAACGATAACATAGGCATGCCAATATGATTGATTGGTGCAAACAAAGGCCTTAACATGCTTTCACCGTAGACATTATTGCCTTTTTTAGAGCGAGTTATCAGCAACATAGCACTATCTTTGTTAACTAATTCAATTTCTTTATTCGCTCCATTTATTTTTGCATTGATTAGCTGATTATTTACAACTGTGTAACTGTTGATTTTTTGCGGATGAATAAAGTTTACAGCCTCTAAATATTTAGATGATGGATTAAAATTACATTCAAACAAAGAATTGCCATACGTCAAACACGAAAGGATTTCAGACTGCAACTCTTTAAAATTAAAGTTGCTGTTGTTGAATAGAGTCTTATCTAAAAGCTCTTTTGCTTTTACTTGCTTTAGATCTTCTTCATCAATTTCACAACTAGTTTCTGCCGAAGTAACTAAGTCTGCATATGTTTTTAAGCACTGTGAAACTTTCGGATAAACTGAACAAATATTAGCCCAATATCTTATCTGCGACCAATTGCCATAGCTGGGGTTGCTATCGTTAATGATAGATTCCCATTCAGAGCTTATTTCTAATTTTTTAGCGTTAAATGCCACTTAAACCGTTATTATTGTTGTTGTTGCTAGCTAGCATAGAGTCTGTCGTTCTATGCTTGTAAATATAGGACGTTTTATAACAAAAAAATGTTAAAAAGTCAAGATTCTATAAATTAATCAGATTTTTTTGTTTTTTCTGCGTAATTTCTTTTTCTGCGTAATTTCCTTTTATATGCTTCAATAATTTTAGCCTTATCTTTTAATTCACTTTTTAATTTTAGTGTTAATTCACTAAGCAATACATTCTGTTTCTGCATTTTAGAAGACAAAGACGAACGAACAGTCATCTTTTTAATGATGACTGTTAATCTATTTATAATTTTAATCTTATCTTTTAATTCTTCATGCACTTCTTTATGCTTTGCTTCTTTATCTTTATGCTTTGCGTCTTTCTTTTTATATTTCTGAATTTCACTTTTTAATTCTTCATGAATCTCTTTATGCTTTGCTTCTTTCTCTTTATATTTCTGAATTTCACTTTTTAATTCTTCTGTCTCTTTATGTCCCTGAATTTCACTTTTTAATTCTTCATGAATTTCTTTATGTGCAACATGTAAGCCTGCACCTTTAGCAAACTTAAATATAAATTTTTCTATAGCTGCAACTAGAATACTTTTTAAGCTCACATTTTTATCCGATTTAGCTTTAGCAAGTGCCATAGCTATCTTAAGATTAGTATCTAAATCGGAAGGAATAGTAAAAGATTTAATAACTTCTTTACCCTTAGCAACACTATTTCTTTTATTGCGTTCCTTTTGTGATTCTGGATCTCTGGAGTAAACATTATATTTGCCCCCAGGCTGCCATTTTTCTTTGTTCTCTTCGTAGTATTTACGCATACTACTTTTTTTATCCGACATCTTGCAATTAATAATAAAGTTTCGGTTTAATTTAATACTATAACAAACTGAAAATTAATTGTAAATATATATTTTTAAATTAATTTATTAGAAAAAATCATGTGGTGTTATTTCTTTTCGTGGAATTTTTAAGCTTAGATTTGCTTTAAATTGTGGCTTTTTAAGACTATCTAAATGATACTTTAAACCATGCACTAATGCATCTAGCCTGTCGGGTGATTTCTGACCTTTAGCTCCCGTGTATGTAGTCATCTGTCGTTCTAACAGCATATAATTATCTTGTTTGCCGACATGATGAACAGTTTTATTATTGTAGCCTATGATTACCTGACTAAATCTGGCCATTTTATCTTTTACTGCTCTAACAGCTTCTAGTTTAAAAGCACCAGCGAAGCGCCCGTGAGATTCTAATGTGCTTTTAATCGCAAGTTCTATTACTTTACCGCCTTGATTGTCTTCGTACAGAATGCAATTTGCATCATATTTGTCATATAAGCTAATTATTTTTTGTACCCATTTTTCTGGTGCTGCTTTCATGCTTGCATCTTCAAGTAAATATATAGCCTTAGTATCTCTAGCTATAACAATTATGCCTGTCTCGTCTGCAGTCTCGCTACTGCTAACTGCTGGATCTACACTAATGATAATCTCACTCATATCTTTCAAGTTAGGAACATCACCAATAGGCATTCTTAACTCGTCAATCTCTGCTTGAGTAATTAGTGCATTTTCTGCATCTGACTTGCAATGCCCTTCCCAGATATGCAGGTATTTTGCATAGTTATTTTGCTTATCTGCAAGCATATCATGATAATTTTCTGTATCTTTAAAAAAAGGGTTATTTTTGTATGTAGTGTGCTTGTATATCAAGCGTTCACTGCTATCGCTATCAATAGCAAATAGCTTGTGAATATAATCATGTTCATGCAATGGGT